>Ga0306870_1000026_pt1 | contig 56526 bp, 56 predicted proteins | sample AntRauMeHopE1496_FD_190435 | JGI IMG/M metagenome (GOLD analysis project Ga0306870, IMG submission 190435) | Saline lake microbial communities from Rauer Islands, Antarctica - Metagenome Hop E1 #496 (v2) (version 2) | ecosystem: Environmental > Aquatic > Non-marine Saline and Alkaline > Saline ... | reverse complement strand
ACAACCAAAGCCCCTGTGGTTGCTGATGTACTTTCTGTCGTATTCGTGAGCCTCGTGATTCCATCTGCGTACAAATTCCCAGCAACCCCAACGCCACCTGAAACTACCAAAGCCCCTGTGATACTTGATGTACTTGCTGTTGTGTCTGTAAGCCTCGTAATTCCACCCGCAAATAAATTCCCAGCGATTCCAACGCCCCCAGAAACAGTTAGTGCCCCTGTACTTATCGAGGTGCTTGTTGTAGTGTCCGTGAACCCTGTAATTCCGCCGACATTCAAAGCCCCTGCTATACCGACACCTCCTGAAACCACAAGTGCTCCTGAAGTCGTCGAGGTACTTGCTGTAGTGTCCGTGAGCCTCGTAATTCCACCCGCAAATAAAGCCCCGGCGATACCTACACCTCCTGAAACAACTAAAGCCCCTACACTACTAGAGGTACTTTCCGTAGTATCTGTAAAACGGGTTATACCACCAGCGTATAAAGCCCCGCCAATACCTACACCTCCTGAAACAACTAAAGCCCCTGTCGTAGTAGAGGTACTTACCGTAGTATCTGTAAAACGGATTATTCCACCTGTATATAAAGCACCGCCAACCCCTACACCTCCACTCACAACCAAAGCCCCTGTGGTTGCTGATGTACTTTCTGTCGTATTCGTGAGCCTCGTGATTCCATCTGCGTACAAATTCCCAGCAACCCCAACGCCACCTGAAACTACCAAAGCCCCTGTGATACTTGATGTACTTGCTGTTGTGTCTGTTAGTCTAGTTAAACCATCCGTTATTGATAGCAGCGAGTCTTTTGCTATTATAGTTTTCAATATAATAGACATTGCCTGTAATATAGATATAGAAAATTTTTTAATATTTTTTTATATACAATGATATATGCAATCTTACATTGGAACTATTATAACTTCTATTGCTCTTTTGATTGCATTGGTATCAATGTGGGGGGTTGGTAAATCTATAGCCGATAAAAATATGGAAGGTGAAAAAGCATCTATTGTGTTTTTTGTTCTATCGTTGATTGTATTTCTGGTTATGATGTCGCTTTCTATATTTTATCCAAATATAAATTCATTTTGTTTGTAATAATTTTCTTATCCTATGTTATATAAGATGAATCTATTTTACGTTTACTTTGTTGCAATGTTGATATCTCTTGGGGGAACTACAGGATCTATTTATGTGATGGGACTTTATGATAACGATAAACAATCCACCAACTACACGATAGCAAGCACGTTTTTTAATATTTCACTGATTGTTTTACTTGTTTCTTGTATTCTACTTGTTAAAGATTCACAGTTAAGTATGTTATGCGCTCAAAAAAATGAAGCAAGTTCTGCACCAGAGTCTCCTTTTACAGAAGTATTAGTTTAAAGATTAAAAAACAATTATATAAATGACCAGTGTAATTTTTGAAGCAAAAACAGTACAAACTGCCAATATAAAATCTTTATTTGAAGTGTTGAAGGATGTATTGATTGAACTTAATATGGTGATAACAAAGGATAAAATCAAGATTGTTTCCTTGAGCAACAATGAAGAATGTTTAATTCATGTAAAACTAGACGCATCAAAATTTGAATATTTTTATAGCGAACATACTGAAGAGAACCCTCTTGTGTTAGGGGTACATACGGATAATTTATACAAGATTGTTAAAACTATCAAGCATGATGAAACGATATCTTTTTTCGTGACCGGAAATGAGGCTGAAAAGCACTTTCTTTTTATAAAAAAGGAAAACAACGAAAGAAATTCAATCAACACGTTTAAACTTCAATTGCATAATATACCTAAAAATAATTATGTTATAGATCAAAAATACAACACTACCGTCGTCATGAATTCGAATGAATTGCAAAAAATTTGCAAAGATTTTAATTCTCTGGGTAATAGAATAATTGAAATTAAAAATATCGGGGAGCAGATATTCTTCACTGGGAACGGAGAATTCAGTAGTTTTGAACTGGTGATTGGAAATTCTAATAATACAAGTTTTCAGAATATAAGTTCAGATGAAATCATTCAGGGAAGATTTCCAATGAAATATTTATTGCTTTTTAGCAAGGCAAGTGTCCTCTCAAATACGGTTCAATTGAGATTGATGAATGATTTTCCATTGTCTATGACATATGAGGTGGGGAATCTTGGTGAAATGAGTTTTTTGGTGAGTTGCCTGGAATAATCTTTTAAATTTTAAAAAAATTGAAATTTAAAGTCTTAAAAATAAGAGTAATAAATGGAAGGCACCGAAGCAAAAAAATATCAAAAGAAAAATTTACACGAGCACGTCCTAACTCGTCCAGAAATTTATATAGGAAGTACTTCCCCACAGGAAGAAAAAACATTTGTATATAAATCAAACAAAATCACGCTGGAGACTCTCAAATATACTCCTGGGTTCATAAAAATATTTGATGAGATACTGGTCAATGCTATCGATCATTCAATGCGAGAACCCTCCGTGAATATGATTAAAATAGTGGTACAGGAAGACCATATATCAGTCTTTAACAATGGGAAGGGTATCCCTGTTGTAATCCATCCAGAATACAATATCTATATCCCAGAACTTATTTTTGGAAATTTACTGACAAGTACAAATTATGATGACACGGTAGAAAGAGTAACTGGGGGCGTGAATGGTCTGGGAAGCAATTGTACAAATATCTTTAGTAAAAGATTTATAGTAGAGACCTGTGATGGTAATTTTGAATATAAACAAGAATTCAAGGACAATATGAAGGTTAAAAAGCCCCCTAAAATAAAGGAAACTAAAAAGGAACAATACACCAAAATAACATTTTATCCAGATTTTGAAAAGTTTGGAATGCAATCAATAGATGCTGATTCCGCTTCATTGGTATATAAAAGAGTGTATGATACTGTAGTATGTACTAACAAGGGTATGAGTGTTTTTTTGGATGGTAAAAAATTGGTGAGTAAATTCAAAGACTATTTGAAATTCTATGATGGAGCGTTCAATTCCCTTGAAATTAAAGATAAACATTCCTGGGACATTGCAGTATCTCAAAGCAATGATGGCTTCAAGCAGGTTTCATTTGTGAATGGGATATCTACTATTCACGGAGGAAAACACGTGGATTATGTTGTTAATCAGTTGATTAAAAAACTAACAGTCATGATTTCCACCAAGAAAAAGGTTGAAAACATCAAGCCTCAGTTCATAAAAGACAATTTATTCATAGTGGTACGCAGTACTGTCATCAACCCAAAATTTTCCAGTCAATCAAAGGAAAATCTTACTACACCTTCAAAGGATTTCGGTGTATCGTTTGATATTCCAGAGGACTTTATCATCAAGGTGTATAAATCCATAGTCGACTCGGTGACTGAATTGACCCGTTTCAAAAACAAGAAAAATCTTGACAAGGATATCCCAAATAGTAGAAAAAGCACGCTTATTATTCCAAATTTAGATGATGCTATTTATGCAGGAACATCCAAAAGTAAAAAATGTTCCCTGATGCTAACGGAAGGGTTAAGTGCAAAAACCTTTGCTATATCAGGGCTAAGTGTTATTGGCAGAGAATATTACGGTGCTTTTCCGCTCAAAGGAAAGTTGCTCAATGTTCGGGAAGCAACAGCGAAGCAATTGATTAACAACGAAGAAATATTAAATATCAAAAAGATTATGGGACTTCAAAATTCAAAGACTTATGAAACAGACGAGGAATTTGCTACATTGAGATATTCAAGTATTATTATTTTAACAGACGCAGACTCTGATGGAAAGCATATTGCAAGTTTATTGGTGAATATGATACATTATTTTTGGCCATATTTAATGAAAAGAACAGGTTTCATCAAAAGAATCCAAACACCCATCGTTAAGGTGAGTAAATCAAAAAAGACCATTGAATTTTATTCGGATGCAGAGTACAAGAATTGGTCAAAAACAAATTCTGGCTGGGATGTAAAATACTACAAGGGACTGGGAACATCTACATCATCAGAGGCAAAGGAAATTTTTAGGAAACTGGAGATGAATACAATCACCTATCTTTACGATGAAAATACAAATTATTTCATAGAACTTGCTTTTGATAAAAAAAACGCAGACAAGAGAAAAGATTGGTTAAAAGTATATGACCCAGATGTAGAGTATGTTCCTAAAAATACAGTTTCCTTTTCTGATTCCATTGATAAAGAATTGATACATTTTTCAGCATATGACAATGTAAGATCTATTCCCAATATCATGGATGGCTTGAAACCCTCGCAGAGAAAGGTGCTTTATACAATGTTCAAGAGAAATCAAATCAAGGAAATTAAAGTAGCACAGTTGGGTGCTGCTGTAGCGGAAATGACAGCATATCACCATGGAGAGGTAAGTCTCTACGGTACAATAGTGGGGATGGCCCAGAATTATATAGGCTCTAACAACATCAATCTTTTAGTCCCAAAGGGGCAGTTCGGGACAAGATATGCTGCTGGAAAAGATGCGGCCAGTCCAAGATATATTTTCACACAATTATCTGAAATCACATCGAGGATTTATGTGCCTGATGACTCCCCGATTTTGGAATATATGGTGGAGGATAGTCATAAAATTGAGCCGAAATTTTATGTAGCCACGGTCCCGATGGTTCTCGTGAATGGGACGATTGGGATAGGAACAGGCTACTCTACCAATATTCCAAATTACAATATTGATGATATTGTAAAAAATATGAAACTACACTTGTCTGGAAAACCACTTGAAGATTTAATTCCATATTATTCTGGATTTAAAGGGACTATCACAGCAGAGGAAGAAGGTTCTTTTACGACGAGAGGAGTGTTTAAAATACAAGGTAATAGCATCGTAATCACAGAATTACCTATAAACACATGGACAGAAGCATATAAAGACTTTTTAAATATCCATTTTCAAGATGTCAATTGTGAGATTGTAAATAATTCTTCTGATGTCGAAGTGGAATTCAAAATTATATTCAAGCAAAAATCAGAATTTGAAAAACACAGCAAGAATATACTCAAGGACCTCAAACTAACCAGCAGAATAAATACAAGTAATTTCCATCTTTTCGATCATGATATGAAATTGAGGAAATACTCTGGTCCAAATGATATAATTGCTTCATTCACTGACCAAAAAATAAAATATATGAAAAAAAGAAAGGATTACCTCGTGGAACGCAATGAAAGAGACCTTGAACTATTGAAGAACAAAAGCCGTTTTCTACAGGAAATAATGGACGATGTCCTCGTGGTTTATAAAAAGAAAAAGCAAGAGATAGAAGAAATTCTTCTTGAAAATAAATATGCTAAAATAGACGGTAATTTTCAGTATCTCACAGGAATGAATATTTCATCATTCAATCAAGAAAATTTAGATGCTCTCTGTAAAAAAATACAAGACACAAAGCAGACACTTGAAACTATAGTCGGCACATCTATAAAACAAATGATATTGAATGACTTGATCAGCTTAAAGATATAATTATATAATATAATATAAAATGGAAGACATCACAATGGACGAAAAGACTTGCACGGAAATCATTGTTAATTGTATCCACGTCGGTCAAAAAAAGGGGTCTTTTACTATCAAGGACGCAAGTACAATCTACAAGGTCTTGGTCTTTTTGAAAACTGAAAAAAGACCAAAGGATTTGCCTGAACTTGATAAAAAACAAAGTTTTGATGTTTTAATCAAGGCTATTGTGGTCGCAAATGAAAAGGGTTCTTATACAATTGAAGAGGCTGCTTTGATTGAGAAAACAGTCCTTGAACTTCAAAGACTTGATCTGGCCCCGTCTCCTCCAGCCAAGGAATCAGAAATAGAACCTAAAGAAAAGATTTCTGAATTGTAAAATATTTATTTTCTATTGTACAACTACAATGGTATTCAACTCTCCACCGGCTCGTTCATATACGAATTACTCTGCAAGCTGTGTGATTAATCAACGAATGATGAGTGAAAATAATGTATCTGGCAGTGAATATAGACATTTTCTACAGAAGAATGCGGAAAAAATCATGAACCAAAACAGACATGATATCGCCACAAAAATTAGATTTTAAAGCAGCAAAGCAGTAAATACCAAGCAAAAAAATAATTCAAAGAGTTTATTTTTTTGGTTTTAACTTAATACATTTAATATTTTAAAAATATTTCCATTACCTTGTGTATGGAAGACTCTTATAGGTATATTAAACTCTTGAATCAAGATTTAAAAAATTCATTAATATTCTACACAACGCCAGAATATAAAAGGCTCAATAGTTCTGTACGTGGAGGGGTTATGCTCGGTTCTGTTTTGTATAATCATTATAATAATATAATGGATGTAATGGATGCAGCCCCAAGTCTTAATCAATCCGCGGTGGTCTATAGAGGCATGAACAGAAGGTACATTGAAACAAAAAATCAAACATTCATCTCTACAAGTTTTGACAAGGAAGTTGCAATGAAATTTTTAAGTGGCAGGTCTTGTTGCTTGTATATAATAACACTTACACCAGGACAATATGGTATATTGCCTTTGATTGATGTTTCAGTTGCCCCCGAAGAAAATGAAGTACTGCTTCCTCCTGGTAGATTATCCATCCAGAGGATTGTGCCAGCATCAGAAAACAAAGACAAGGTAGATATCATGTACTGTACATATTTACCCGAGGATGCTATAATCATCTCAACGGGAGACTTGAATAATAAAAAAATAAAAGTAGAAAGATTAAAATTAACTGTAGAAAGTTGGGTGGAAAGACTTGTAAAATCTGATATAAAAAGTCAAGTTGATTTATTCTGTTCCGAAGACCCTGAATTATTCCAGGAGTGTATGGATGAACAATTGAAAACATTGGATTATTATGATGATATCCCAGCAGAAGCCATTGAAAAATTTAAATTACTTTTTACAAATATAAGCGAAGCACTGGCTACTATTTCCAAATAATTTTTTAAAACCAGAAGCAAATACGTCTTTCTATTACTTAATTGTTAAGTAATAGAAAAATACAGGAACTGTTCAATCCCCAGTATGAGAAGAGATATAAGTATTTTTAATTTTATCGACAGATTCCGTGATTGAAATTGAAAATGAAAAATCTATATCATTAAAGTTATATAGAAATCCATCTCCTCTTCTTACTTGAAATTGAAATTTGTCTATAGAGGCAACAGGAGGGTTAAATTCTTTAGGGGCACTTATAAAATTATCAAACATCATAACACCTGGAGGCTCTAATAATAAAATCTTAGCAAAGATATCACCAAGGTTAGCGCCTCCTACAGTGTACATTGTGTTTAGATTTGGGCTTGTTAAAAATACATAATTTTCACCCTCGAGTGAAATGCTTTTGTAAAGTACCCCGTCCCTGTTTCCATTGAATGTATTCGAGTGAGAATTTTTAAATCCATGATTCCATGAAGATAATGCTATTTTTCCACTGCTGGAGGCAGTCTCTGTAGCAAATATGTATTTCAAATCTATAATATATGTATTTTCGTCTATAATTTTTTCTATATTATGATATTTTTTATTTAAAACATTCATTGGTATTCCTCCAAGAACAGGTCCTCTGGGTTCCTGGGCAGGTATCCTGTCTATAAAAATTTTTCTATCCTTTCCTACTATTCCTGATGTACCAGCAGTAGTTATATCTCCATTGATATAGGCTAAAAATTGAAAATCCGAAAAATAGATTACAGCCCCATCCGATTCAAACAAAACATTAGCCGCCCTTATTAAAAAATCATCAAAATTGGCCGATGAATTGAAAGGGTTAAAGTATAATTCAGGAACACTATTTGTATCCCTAAGCGTAGTTCTATCCCCGATATGAACAGAACATACTGTACCACTGGATGGAATATCCATTGTCACAAAATCAGTTAACTGAAAATTTATAGTATTTGAATCTATGTTTTCGGCTATATACCTTGCAAAACGTGTAACACCCCCTCTAAGTACGGTGATGGTATCACCTGTCTGTATAAGACCTTCTATAGAATAGGGAAATGAAAGAGTCGCCTTGGCTAAACCCCCTATAAAATATTTAACAAGGCCAACTCCTTCAAATATTGTTCCTGATAAATTGTGTTTTTGTTTTGTTGAAATTAACACATTTCCACCCGAGTAATCTATTATTGATGTTATATCAGAAAACCCGTGATTTGGATGAACTACTGTTATCTTTCCAGTACCTATCACTGTATCTTTAAAACACAAAGGGTCTATATATGAAACTTTGTATTGGACGTCAAATGTAAAGTCTGTTGTATTTTCCACTACCACTCTACCACTCAGTTGAGGCGATGACTTGAAATTTATCAAACTCACCTTATCCCCAGAGTGTTTAACATATCCAGAAGTACTTGGCGTTGATATATTTATATTTACTAAATCAAATGTATTATCTCCGGTAACTATTATTGAGTAATTTCCATTCAATAGAGGAAAAGAATTTGTGTTGGTGATGTCTACATTAGTCTCGGCTATTATTCCATGCGGGACGACTGTGATGACTTTTCCAGTTGTAGAAATGGATGATATTTCAATCACTTGAGCACTGTTTAATTGATGCTCTTCCGTTGTTGTAAAGCGGATATACCCTCCTATAATATCGGCACCAGTAATAGAAAGAGTTTTGGTTGATATTGTAGACTCTAATACAACACTGGAGTCTTCGTATGGGAACCCTATATTTTCGACTATTTTTGAACCACTTGAAAAATATAAAATTTTAAATTTATCAGGGATTCCGACTTTTGCAATAGACCCCCCTCCTATTTCGGATCTACTTGCTCTACCATTGGTTTGATAATGAAAATAGTCTAGTTCTGTTTGAAAAGTGTTCGGGTCACTTATTACGGTAAATAAACCATTTACAGTTGAACTTGGTAAACCTCCAATTCCTTTAACATCAGATATCAAAAACTGATCACCTGGTTTAAGGCCATGTGAAAGTGAATATATCTTGATTGTACCTGAACCGAGTGTAGTTTCTAATGAATTATCCTCTAATTGTCTTTGTTTATAAGAATTAAATGTTATTATATCAGTGCTGATATCTACATCCACTTTAAAAAAATGAAACGAAGAGGGCAGTTGCCCAAAGTTGGTATTGTTTCTCCGCTTTACTAAATTCATTTCTTTTTCAAATTCTTTTGCAAGTGAAATGATATCGTAATTCCCAGGCTTCAGATTTACAGTGTAATTTGGCACTCCAAAATCAATATAAGATTCAAAATCAATTAGAAACTCTAATGCGTCTGGATCGGTCAGACCTCCCTCAAATGGTATTTCAACTACACCGTCGATAACATAGGCTCTTCTAGTTCCTATAAATGAAATATAACTACATTCATGTACGACTATGAAATATGGCTCAGGGAGTATATAATTGGAAGGGTTGTAAAACTCAAGTGGTATCCTGACAGTATTCGGTTTTGATGCCATGAATACATATTGTTCTTCTCCAAAAATAGCAAATAATAGGACTCCCCCCAAGTCATTGTCTTCTTCATTTTGCCATGTGATCGTGTTATTTTTTAGTTCTGCTGGAGTATCTCGTATCACCTGATCAGTATTGGGAAATTCCATTGAAATTAGTTTAATTTTTTTAACATTGTAAAAACTTTTACCAAATGGTATTATCATGTCATTGGGCTCTGGATAAGCATCCTTGTCTCTGTCCTCTGTATCTATTGAGATGACGGTTTCTACTTCATACATTGTATTTTCTAATGGAATTTTATCCTCCTCGGGTTGTTTTTTCAAATCATGAAACTCTCTAAAGTTATTTTTATCATACAGCAAGATATCCTGCACGTCTGTGCCTCTAACAAACTGATTTGAGACCATAAAATCATCATTTGCAATATCATACAATGGAGGTTCATTTTTTCTTCTAGTGTTGTTCATATAGTTCATATAGTTAATTTTTAAATTTTAAACTATCCACAGTGATACGTACAACCGATGAAAACTGCCGTGTATTCTGCTTCTTCTAGTGTCTCAACAGATGTTCCATCTGAAAGAATATATCTAACTTGAAAATTCTCAAGATTATTTGAAAAATTTATATTGCACGTAGCCTTTGCTACTGTAAAAGAATGTAATAGGTCGTCTGGTTGTAATGTACCATACCCGGGAACTGTACATGACGTGACATAATCTCCATTTTCTATATTTCCGTTTTTATTACAGACCCAGATACCTCCTTCTCCGAGGGAATTTACTCTTACTCTACCGAATATCCGTCTTTCATATTCGAATGGGTTGTAATCTTTGATTATATTTCCGTTGTCGTCGATTAAAGGGGAATCTTTTGAATCTGTAATGACCCCAAATACCCTTTTATCTGAGTTTTTATCAGATAATTCTATCTTCGGAAGAGATTCATTTATAGATATTGCTTCCTTACCTGTTATGTCCTGGCCAGTCGTTTGGTCTTTAGATAGATATTCTCCTGTCGCGGAAACAATCAAACCAAATAAATTGCCCGTGTCATATTGATTAAAATCTTCGCTGTAGCACATATGTTGCCCTGTAAAGTAAGAAGTCGTTGGAAGACCCACGGTATAATAAGTAGTTCCTGTCTTGGTATAAAACAGAGGGGAACCATCCGAAGACACTTGTACCTGGATAGCGCGAGAAGTCAGACTGGGACCTACTATGAGCTTAAAATAATCTTGATTAGGTTCTAGATTATTGATGATCAATCCATCGAACCCTGTAGCATTTATTCTGATATCACGAGAAAAGGTAGTTCCACCAATCCCAACACCCCCTGAAACAACCAAAGCCCCTGTGGTTGCTGATGTACTTTCTGTCGTATTCGTGAGCCTCGTGATTCCATCTGCGTACAAATTCCCAGCAACCCCAACGCCACCTGAAACTACCAAAGCCCCTGTGATACTTGAAGTACTTGCCGTGGTATCTGTAAGCCTCGCCAGACCACCTGCGTACAAATTCCCAGCAATCCCGACTCCTCCTGAAACCACAAGTGCCCCTGTCGTTGTCGAGGTACTTGCTGTTGTTGGTATGATAATTGTCTGTGATGGGCCTACGGACATCCACTCCGCTGATGCAAAATAATTGGAAATAATCAATGGCACATCTGTTCTGCTAAAGGAACTGCTTGAACTTTGCATGTAATTACCCGATGCATTGCTCCCAAAACGTAATCTCCCACCATTCAAATGAGATACCCCGTTTACATTTAAATCCCCAGCGATACCGACGCCTCCTGAAACAACCAAAGCCCCTGATGTAGTTGTTGTACTTGATGTCGTGTCTGTGATGGATAATCTACTTGAAGTACTGCTGCCCGAAACTCCAAATGAAAAATAAACTCCACCTATACCTCCATCGAAATCTATTCGCCCGTTATTATTACTTGGATTTGATATTCTCATGATGCTATTAAAGTCCGTTGATGTAGCAGAAATACTTCCAAAAATATTCCCATCGCTTCTGGTGAAGGTTAATGCAGATACTCCAACTCCTTGATACCCTATATTCAATCTCCCTGCCATACCGACACCCCCTGAAACTACCAGTGCTCCTGTACTTGCCGAGGTACTTGATGTCGTGTCTGTAATTTGGGTTATACCGGTAATTCTTGATGTTCCATCTACATCAAGTCCAAATGCAGGTGAAGTTGTCCCGATACCGACATTTCCAGAACTATTTATAAACATTCTGATATTTTCAGCAGTCCGACTGGAAGAAGCAGCCGGATATGTGTCAAATGCAATGGCCCCTGCCCGTAATCTAATTCTATCTGGCCCAAATGTTCCTGAGACGTCATTTCCTTTGAATAGAACCATCTCCGACCCATTTGTAGCGTGCGTCCGTGTTTCGATTACACTCATATCATAACTAGGATCATCAGGGTCCCCTCCACCCAGATGTATAGTGCCAGTCCCCCCGGCTGGTCCAATGAAAATTCTTGAGGCTATTCTCAAATCCCCAGCGATACCAACACCTCCCGATACTATCAAAGCCCCTGTCGTCGTCGAGGTACTTGCTGTGGTACTCGTGAGCCTCGATATTCCGCTGACCCTTAAATGTCCCTCTATATCCCATCTTCCGACCACATTATTCCACCTTGAATAAAACCCCTCCGTGGCTCCATAAAAATATACATCATACCCTTCCCCGCTAGAATTTCCTGTTTGTAAATAATTTGCAAAAATATCATCCGGCGACGAGCCTCCTATGACAGCAGAGTCTATACTACCGCCGGTTATTTCTACATTACTGAAATCTATATTGCTAGTGCCGCCAGTATTATCCAGTAGAGAATTGAGCCCCTTCAAAGGTTTTCCAAAGCCAGAATTTGCTTTGCTCATTTATTTATTATTGTGTATTTAACTTTAAATTATTTTACAATATATAGAAATGACGACGAGAAGAATTGACCAACCTCCGCTGGATGACGTCGGTGAAGATGACTTTTTAACCACAAATTCCTTTGTATCAGGTGTATACTTTGAGGACCTTTCCATCGTTGATAAAAATAATTTCAGGGAATATACAGATTTAAAAAAAAGTACCAGTGAATTTAGTGATAGTATAATCATAGATAAAAATGCGTCGGATGTTATTTCTACCGATAGAGAGTCCATCATTTCAATAGACACCAGATACAGGGATACCAACACATTCCCAGAACCTAATCATGTTATAATGCCTTTTGGTAAAATTTTTTACAATATTAAACAGATAAAATTAGTTTCTACAGAATTCCCAAATACAGACCAGGTGATACGAAATACCCCCGTAGAATTAAAGAATAATACAGTATCATGGCAAAATTTAGTAGAGGATGGAGGAAGTTCCTATGAGGGGCTGTATTTTTTTTTTGGAACCGATATTTCTCAGACTATACCAGGTATAGTCGTTATCAATATTGCCGATAATTCACCTATTGGGGTTGTTCGTCCTATAAATCAAGAATTTTACATATATATTTATCAATCTAGATTTGAACGTTTTAATGGAAGGCGCAAAGCATATACGGGTGAAAATGGAAGTGTAAATATATACTTTGAGGAAGGAATACCTTCAGGGGAATTGGATAATCTTTTTTTCCTTGTAGATTTTGGAAAACCGGAATACACCATGAATATTACGCCAGGTAATTATAATTTGAAAACACTTGCTTCTACAATAGAGGAAAATATGAATTTGATGAGAAGAGGCGGAGGAAAGAGTTCTTCATTTCATTTTTTTAAAGTGAATGCAGATTTAAACACTGATATAGTTTCGTTTGATTCTTATATAATAAGGCTTTTTTCATCGAATCCAATCAGCGTAGTTCGTGGTTCGGGTATAATAACTGCTTCAAGTAGTAATCATGGGTACAACGTAGGTGATCAAGTATTAATTCTTGACTTAAAAAGCATTGCAGGTATTTCTTCGGATACATTAAACGGATTACAGACTGTTAAAACAGTAATAAATACTGATAATTATACATATGAAGTAAATATAACTGCAAACCAAAGTACGAGTGGTGGGGGTTTGAATGCAAAAGAAGGGAAACCTGATAAATTTAGAATGTTATTTAAATCTAGAAATTCCAGGATAGTAGAAAACTTAGGATTTCCATATGAAGATTCCGGCGAATATATAGGTGTATCAAATCCAATAACTACTAAAACTCTTACTCTAAGTAATATGTTTATCACTGGTAATTATGTCAGATTCATTACGAGCATTCCTCACGAGTTAAAAGGTGCAATTATAAACGAGATAGATACAATTTCAGCGGATGGAAAAATAAGAACCGTGGACCCTCATAACATAACCGTCGATAATGTAGATATATCAGGATCTGATTTTATACCAGATGGAAGATATACTGTAATAAATACTGGAAATTATACCTTCACTTTAAGAAATATAAATGGACTTGTTCCAGGTACAGGAGGGTTCGTGAAGCATTCAGGGGATAAAATAAACTTGATAAATTTCAAGTCCTCCCCTAGAATATTTGGCAATATGTTTGCTGTGGAAAATGTTTCTACATCTGGATTTGATGTTAATCTTGGCGTGTCATTTATAGATCCGTCAAATATTAAAAATACTATCATAGGAACTGGTCAAATAAAAATACAACATATTGATCATGGTTTCTTGGAAATAACATCCATAACAGCAGGTTCAGATGGAATCGCGTTAATAACCACCAGTTATCCACATGGACTTGACACAGGTATTAAAGTATTTTTTTCAGGAACAGACAGCACGCCAAGATTAGATTCTATAGAGGACGTAGCAATAACAAGTGTAAATTCTACTCAATTTACTGTTTTTTTATCTTTATTAGGATTGGATGATAATATCTCCGTGAATGGAACGACTGGTATAATAGGTAGAGGAGGTAGTAATAAAATTGCACTGAATAGAATTATAGCACCGGAAAAGGGCAGTAATTTTATCGGTGGAATACCATTGAGTGTTTTGAATGGAGAATATCACTATATAAATGTGATTGATAAGGACAATTATATGATAAGATTAGAGCATAATTCTGCAACCGAAACTATAACTGCAGGAGGTGAAAATGTAGTAGTTTCATCAAGTAGGCATGGTTTTAAGGATTCTCAATCAAATACTTTTAATGGGAATAAAGACGGTACGCTGTTTAAAAATACATCGGTAGAGGGTGAAAATTACGCCTTGCTCACGAGCCCGGGTATAGACACGGTCCATGTCACGGGTAGAAAGAGGGTCAGTGATATATTTGCAAAATTACTGCTTTCAGACCCTCCTGGAAATATGATATTCAATAGTTTTATCAGTGCTCCAAAAATTTTTAATCCTCCTCTTAGTTCTATAAGAGAAATACAACTTGACGTCGTACGAAAAGACGGCTATCCTTACAACATGCAAGACAGCAATTATTCATTGTCCCTGTCAATCATCGAATCAGTGGATAGAATAAAGACAACTGGTGTATCATCCAGGACAGGTGAATCGGGGTTGTATTAAAAGAATAAAATATATACATATATAATGAACAATACAAGAAGAAAAAATGAACCTCCATTAGATGACATTGAAAGCGATGATTTTATGGTATCAAATCAATTTGTTAGAGGCACAAGCGTCAATGATTTGAGTATAAATGACAAGAATAATTTTAGAAATTATCATAAAAATAATGAAATTAGCAAAGATGAAGAAACTTCAAATATAGTCAGATATGATAAAGAAACCATCATATCTATAGATACCGTAGATAGAGATATTGATACTTACCCGAACCCTAATCAGGTAACTATTCCTTTCGGGGAAAGTTTTCATAATGTTAAACAAATTAAACTAATTTCAACTGAATTTACAAATACTGATAAGGTGATACAAGATAAACCTATGGAAATAAAAAACAACACAATAACATGGGAAAATCTAGATCAAGACCTCATGTATAGAGCGAGTGGAAAACACGATATAAACTCGGATGACATATCAAACACAGCCGATACTGTGATTATAAATCTTTCTAAATTTTCAGTTGATATCAATAAATATAAAGTTTTTGGAGATTATTTTATAAGTATTTTCAACTGTACTTTCACTTTGTTTAATGGGAGGAGACAGGCATTTATACAGGATGGTGCAATACATGTATTTTTTGAAGGAGGGATACCCTCGAGTGAATTGACAGGGTTCTACGCTGAGATAGATATAGGAAAACCAAATTACACTGCAGAAATAAAGCCTGGAAATTATGATATACTATCATTAGCAAATGAACTACAGACTAAAATGAATTTGGTACAGCGAGATATATTGAGTATCATCACCAGTACCGAGGACCTAACCCCTGTACTGCAATTTCATTATTTCACAGTAGATGCCGATGTAAATACCGATGTGATAACATTTACTTCCTATATTATAAACGAATTTGTAAATTATTTCCCTATATCTACTGTGAAAGGTTCTACTGAAATAAAAGTAATTTCAGCATATCATACATTTATTCCAGGCGATAAAGTCCTAATGATAGGCGTCGATAGTTCTGGTGGCCTATCGAGTACAGTATTAAACGGATTATTTACAGTGCTAACAACTGGCCTTGGTTTTTTTACTTACGAGGTGAATGTCCAGGCAAACGAAACTAAAAGAGGGGGTGGATTTAATGTTAAGACTGGTATACCTGATAAATTTAGATTTCTATCAATGACGGGTTTGTCCAGAATTTCAAATGTTATGGGATTTCCATATGAAGATTCAAGTCAGTATATAGGAGCAGTAAATCCAATAAGGACCAAAACACTAAAGATAAACGATGCTATCATATCAGGAGATTATGTAAGATTTATTACCACTACTCCGCATGGACTTAAACAAGCAACTGTAGTTGAGATTTCTTCCATTTCAACAGAAGGAAAAGTTATTACATCCACCCCTCATGGTATAAAAAATGGCAAAAATATTTACTTGTATGGTACAAATTTTCCGGGTTTGGATGGGGAACATTCTGTAATTGTAACTGGTAATAGTTCATTTAATTTAAAAAACATATCATTACCTTCAATTGGAACATCAGGGTACGTTAAGCATGGCGGGGACAGGGTTAAATTAATCAATTTTAAATCTTCCCCTCAAATAACCTTGAATAAGTTTCTGGTTGAAAATACAACAAACACCTCGTTTGAAATATTATTTAAGGTTACGTACATAGACCCTTCGAGTATTCAAGACACAGTTATAGGTACGGGTCAAGTATTTGTTACACATCCAGCCCACGGATTTTTGGAAATTACATCTATAAGAAACAGCAGTGCAGGTTCTGCTCTTTTTTCCGCTCCAAAATTGATATCTACGAGTACACGACACAATTTATCCGGGGTTACTTTGACGAGTTCTCTTGTTATTAATATCATTGACGGGGCTAGAGTTGGTACTGTTACATTCATTCCAAATTCTGGAATATCTTCGCTTAATCCTTTTACAGAATACTTAAAAGACGGGGACTTAATAGCTATTTCCGGAGGATTAAAAAACGTAATTAAAATAATCAGCGGAACAGAATTACTCATAAATATAATTATTTCTAATCTTGTAGATACTCCAGTAACTTCTGTTTTTAAAGGAAATTTGATAGATGTTTCATTCACAAATTCAAATCCCAGCATGGATACCAGTGTATATAAACATAGAGTGATTACTACAGAAACAGGAGAAACTGATTTTGAAATAAAAGGGTTTTCTGCCGCCTTACCTGAAATAATAGACGAGGGAACTACCGGTATCGTAGGAAGACCTGGAAGTCATAGAGTATCTATCAATAGGGTAACGGGCGATAAAAAAATAGGAGGCATACCTCTTCAAGTGATTAACGGACATTATCATGATATATCAGTGATAGATGAAGATACATATATGTTTAGGTTAGATCATAATTTTGCTGAAGAAACAGTATCCGCAGGAGGAAACAATGTAGTAGTTTCTTCAAGTCTTCACGGATATAGAAATTCTCAGTCAAATACATTCAATGGGCAAAAAGAAGGTAAATTATTTAAAAGTATTTCACTGGAAGGGCAAAAGTACGTGCTATTAAGTAGTCCCAATCTTAATTCCATATTACAAATAACAAGGACGGGAACTGATGATATATTTGCCAAACTTTTACTGAATAAACTTCCTGGTTCTGTAATGTTTGATAGTTTTATCAGTGCTCCAAAGATTTTCAACCCTCCTCTTAGTTTTTTAAAAGAGATAGAACTTGAGGTAAAGCGCAAGGACGGAGTTCCTTTCGATCTCGGGAATATTGATTATTCCTTGACCATATCAATTATAGAATCCGTGGATAGAATAAAAACAAGCGAAGTATCAGCCAGAACTGGTCGGTCGGGTTTGTATTGATTTTTCTTGAATTTTTTTATATTTTAATAGCAAAGATGATGAAATACGTTATTTTGGCTTTGTTGTTATCTTTGACGATATTTATGACCTATTACATCAACGAATATAGACAGGACAGAACCAAGAAAAATAAACTCATTGGTTTATCTGTTTTGCTTGGTATCACTACGCTATTATCAGGGTATTTTGTATATGATCAGTTTTTATCGGTCGCGGCCGCTACCCCTGCCAATGAAAGTTATCAAAAGATTCTGACGGAATTTTTGAAGATGGATGATGATACTTTGTAGATTTCTACAAATTTCAAGCAACCAATGCTTCATACTATTTTTTAAAAATAAATTCTTATAAATTATTTTTAAATGATATTTATGTTAAAGACTAAAACTATAAGATAGTAATTGTACTGTGATAATATGCAAAATACTGACTATCTAAATTTAAAAACACTGATTTCTGAAAATACATATATTAAAAACTGTACGAAAAATAAAGAAAAAAACAAGTCAAGTTTATCATATCTCATATCATATGATATGACGCAAAGCGACTGTATTAAACTCGGTATTGGATACGAAAGACTATTGACTGATATTATTCTTAGATATACAGATCTAAAGAACATAAAATCCAAAAATAGCACTGGGAATCATGAAAAAGATCATTTATTTTTGGATGAAAAAAGAAAAATAATTTATTATTCAGAATTGAAAGCAAATGTAAAACTTGACACCGAAAAAACAAAATTTACATGTTTAAAATGTTTAAACGTCGTAGATGAACTACATAAAAAATACCCAGACTACAGTATAAAATGGTGCTTGCTTGCTTATAGATATCTCGATAAGAATGAGATTCCAAAAAATATTATTGGAAGATATAGAGATATAGATAATAATATATTTGGAATCAATCAATATCTGGATTTACTTGGAGTTGATCTTGAGTTTACTGAAAATTCTTATAAATTATTTTTAAATGATATAGCAAAGTCTATGTTTTATAAGTAGTTTTTAACTATGATGTGTTTTGTATTAATTTCGTTTCCAATTCTACCAGAATGTAATTTAAATCTGTACTTTTTATCATATTCACCTGATATATAACCATCATATAATTCTTCTATGAACGGAGTCTTTCCGATAATCATCAGGCATTTTATACTTGTTTTTTTAAAACATTCAGCCAATTTCTTGTGTTCTTCTTTTCCAAATTTACAATATCCATAATCTGTGAATTGACTATCGTACGGAGGGTCAAGGAACATAAAATTATCAGAATCATTGTATTTTTCAAATATATACTGAAAGCCTTTATTGAATATTTCTGTTCTTTTCAATAAATTTTCATAATCTTTGTTTTTTAGTTCTTCAAAGTTAAATGTCTTATATCTACCGAATGGGATATTAAAGCCTCCCTTTGAATTGTACCTCATCATCCCCCTGAAGCATGTTTTTCGCAAGTAAAAAAATCTTTTTGCATTGTCTAATGGATTTTCACAATCCATTGCCCTGACCTTGTAATAGGCTGTTTCTTCATTAGGGTTCTCCGTCATAAAGTTATAAATCTCATCGCTGAGACCATCTTTGATGCTTTTATAAAAATCAATCAGTTCCGAATGAACATCGCTTATCACTGCATTTTCCGGATTTAAATTAAAGTAAAGAGCACCACCTCCAACAAACGGTTCAATGTATTTGTTAAAATTTGCTGGGATGTGAGGTAAAATATTTTTCAATTCATCTGTTTTGCCGCCACTCCATTTTACAATCGGTTTCATATAATACTTTGTATTTTTATTTCAAGGTTTGAATTTTTTTCAAGAAATCCTTTTTTTCTTGCTCAAATTTTATCCTTTCGTGGTTTAAAAGGTATCTTTCATGTGAAAGTTTTTGATTTTCAATTATTATACCCTGTACCGCGAGGTAATTTTCAGTGTTATTTTTACAGTAAAAAACAGTGCTTTTACGATCAACGTTGAATATTTTTTGTTGGATATTCCTGAGACATATATAGTCTTCTGAAATTTCAATCAAAAAACCTCCGCTGTAAAAATTACCTTCGTCATCCCTGTACTTTATCCATGTATTTTTCAGTAATTTTAGATATTTTGTTTTTATTTCAACAAAATCCGTTAAATTAACATTACTTGAGGGTTTTATCTCCCTCAAATCTATACTCATCGTTTCATTATTTTTATCGATGAATTTCTCGTTTTTCAAACTAATCTTTAATGTATCGTCCATTTATATTGGTTTGAAAAAAATATATGTAAAATATCTCAGTCTTCAAAATCATATTCTGCCTCAGAGTCTTCAAGTTCGTCCTTGACCACGACCCCTAAATATTTATTTTTAACAGGTGCTCCAAAGTAATCATTGATTATTTTTTCAGTCTTTTGTCTATCAAATCCACGATTGCTATTGACCCTGATATATTCGTCGTGATATGCCTTGTATTTCTGGAATACTTCAGATACCTTGATTTTGTCTTTATTATCTCCTGTGATTTCAAAGTATCTTGATATAAAGTTCGCATAGTCGTCCATTTCCTTTCTATACTCTTGTTTTGCTACAAGCGCAACCTCAGGGGGCTTCAAGTTTGGATTTTCGTGATAATATATAGAGGCATCTACCAGCCATTTTAAGATACCCTCCTTGTTTTTATCAAATTTATCTGATAAAAAACTATCCCCTTTTCTTTCCCACGAATTATTAGGATTGGGATTGTCTAAAAAACTCAATCTAAAAGGTATAAGAGCAAGACGCTCGTACATCGCAGGGTCTTTGAGATTTATTTTTAGTTTATGATTTGAAGAAATGAATGCTACCAGCGTAGGTAAAATTTCCCTTTGTTTTCCATAAATTTCACGAACAGAAATTCTATCAGTGACACCCGTCAGCATCTTTATCTGAGCATCGTTGATTATTTCATCCTCTTTGGTTTCTGATAATATACCTGCCCTCACATTTTCAAGTTGGCACAATTCACTTGAATGAGACCCTCCAGTTTTACTTGGTCCATTAACAACAACAGACTTGTCCATCGCGACTGCATAATACCCGAGGATACCCTTTATAGTGTTTAAAATCATTGATTTTCCATTATATCCTTTCTCTCCGTATAATATGAAAAACATTTTTTTAATAGGTGCTCCTTGCATAGCATAGCCAAGTGCCCATTTGAGATAATTATAAAGACCAGGGTCTTCTCCCTCCTCACTTGAAGTGATTTGCTTAACAAAGTTATCAAATTCTTCTACGCGTGCTTCTATATCATATACAATGTCCAGTCTTTTTGTCATATTATCGCTTGGAACACATTGACGCAATTCTCCTGTTTTCAAATCAACTACCCCGTTCTTACAGGACAGCAAATATGGATGAATATCTTTGATTTTAGCAAATTCAGAGTCTATGACGAGAGGTTTCAAGAATTTCAATACGCTGTGGATGTTTTGACCATCGTTTATTTTTTTAACAAGCACACTTGATTCCTTGATTGATACGGATTCCTTTAATTCTTCGTTTGCGTTGAATATATTTACATAATCTCTAAGAACATTTACTACAGTGGCTGCCACGAGCCTATCAAGAAAAGAATGGTCATCCTCCCTCCATAAATTCCCGTCCCAAAAATAACTTGTACCAGACTTTCCTTCTGTTGTCCATTTTATTCTCTTTGGTTCAAGATACATCTTCTGGAATAGATCGGATATCCCATAATTTCCATTATAAACACATCTCTCTATAAAATCAATACCTATGTCTTCTAATTTGAAGACGTTATCAAACCCAACTCTTTCATATGTTTCTTCTTTGTTTGAAGAAATAGAGCCAATACGCTTGATTATTTTTTTATTATCAGCATCTACACAGTTTCCGGAATGGCAGGCAGCACATATAATTTTGTTCCATTCATATACAAAAAAACCAATCTTATCGTGAAGTCTTTCCTCGCAAAAACAAGGTTCTTTTCTGTCAGTATAGTTGAATTGGAGAAATCCATTTACATCTATTCTTTCAAGTACCGCGGATGGATGGATTGATTTTACTTTTTCTACTATTTTTGCAATGTTTTCAGGGTCTATTTTTTCGTTTTTGTTTTTTATAGATTTGTAGAGCCTGTCCTTCTGCTCTGGTACAGGTAGTATAATATTAATAGGCGAGATATTTGTGATGACAAAATCAAGATCATTGTCTCCTGCGTTTGTTTTTTGCATAGGAATAAATTCCCCGCTCTTTGAATGTCCTACAAATCTAATGTTTTGTGTTTTTTTATAAGGAGACATATCAATGATATCCTCTGATATATTCTCTGCTCGCAATTCTTTTATAACTCTTTTTGCCAGGAAGGACGCACAGTTTGTATTTTCAAATACCATAGTAGTTTGATTAGAAGACACTACAATTCTGAAAGAATATTTGTATCCCTCTGTTTTTTTCCTATGACAGGATGCCACGTAGATTTCATTATTACTCAACTCAATATCCCAGTCCTCCTTGAAAATTTCCAGTATTTTTTCCTTTATGGTCATCAAAATTCTATCAGGCAAGTAGTCTGGGAATTTTTCCTGGAACCATTCAATATCAAGATAAGGTTTCACTTTACATTGTGACTGGATAAGTTCGTGAAAAACATTTTCTTGATGAGGTAATTCGCTCAGTTTATCCCAGGCAAGTTCCCAGGTTTCAAATGCTCCGTATTGCTTGTAATTATAAGAAAAACAGGCTTTGTTTTCATTATCGTTCAGTAAAAATTTTGCAGGGGCTAATAAAACTTTTTTGATAGTCTTTAAATTTTCAGCGGCCGGCGAGACCATTTATATATATCTATTTCATTTTTTTAAGTTAATAATTTCCACGCAATTTTCTCAATCACATAGTTGATATTTTCCTTGGATATATAGATTTCAGGTATATTTGATAAACTCTTTTTAGAACTCGCAGACCCCTTTGAACTCACAGACCCCTTTGAACTCACAGACCCCTTTGAACTCGCAGACCCCTTTGAGCTCGCAGACCCCTTTGAACTCGCAGACCCCTTTGAACTCGCAGACCCCTTGGAACTCGCAGACCCCTTGGGCTTGATTATTTTACCGAGAGCATCTACCATATCTTCCTTTCTTATATTTCCAGTTACATATTTCTTTAGAGCGTTATATGCCATTTTAAATTCTTTTTCTCTCTTATCTTTTGAAATTTTTGATGCTGATTTTAGAGGTGCTTTTTTACAGTCAAAGTTGATGTAAAACGTTCTTTTATCATCCACTGGTAATTTTATCTTTGTTGGTTCTGGCAAAACTGGAACAATCATCCCGCATTCTGTTATTATAGCCTTTATATTGCCTTTTGAATCAATTATCTGAGATTCCGGGTTTAGATATTCAAACTTTTTGGATAATTTCTTCAATCCTTCAAATTCCGCGGATTGTTCTGGCAACATATCCATTGAGAATTGCACGTGATCAATACGAGGGTCAATGCTGATGTTTGCGACGGGTAATAGTATTTTATCGTTTCCCATCTTAATATGGACATATTTAACAATCAAAGTACTATCTGTTATTTGATGTAATACCTCGTACTCGGATGCTTTATCGTGTATCTGTACGGCAGACTGTATAGGTGTTTTACATTTCCCATAACACGAAAGACCATATACCCTCGCCAATTCCAAAATATCAAATTTAAACTTTAGTTCTCTGGAGACTATTATACCAAATGTATTTTTTTGTTTAAGAAGCACAACGCTGTATTTAAAATTGAAAAACATGGAATCAATACATGAAACCTTTGCATCTGTATCTATTTCAAAAATAATCAAATTAACTTTCTTTTCAAATAACAAATTTTCAATGGTGGTATCAATTTTACCAAAGCATTTAACAATGCAATCTTTTATTGTTTTTTCCTTCCCAGGACCAAGTAGATACTGCTGTTTTTTAAATACCCGTTCAATGTCTTTGTTGATTATCTTTGCGATGATATTTTCTCCCAGTTCTTTTGATGCGTCGACCAATTCTCCTCTAACCTTGATATTACCCTCCTCCAATGATTTTCCATCTATATTTTCTTGTCCGACCTTGAATTTATACAGCGTGGAATCTTTCCTGTCCTTTTTAAAGCAGCAGACATTTCCATCGCCAGTGAAACCAGGAAAAGGATAGTCTGGGTTATTGCAAGTTATCATATGACCATTATAAACCATCATATTACTTGCGTCAGTGCTGGTTAGATTAGTTTTCTTTATCGTCGCCTGCCTTGATTTCTGACATTTTCTCGAATTTATATCAAAGCCTGCTTGTCTTAATATTTTGATGTCAAGTTTTTTCTTAACCGCCAAAGGCTTGATGCGTATAGCCTTTGACCCGAATAATAGATTGAAAGCATTTGATACCCTGACCGTTGCCTTGAATGTTTCAATTTTTTCAATGGTAACTGTGGTGGTATCCTTTGCATTTGAAATCATAAATCTTGTATTATTGTATTTTGATCTAAATTTCCCCCTCAGTGCTTCTCCCTTTGTCCAAGGCTTTTTCCCAGAATTTACAATTTCTTCAATATCTTCCATCATAATCATACCAGTTTTTATGGGTTTCATCAACAAATATATAGAGTTGATGGTTATATTTTCAACAAATTTTCCTAGATGCTGGGGAGGTATGACCTCTAAAATAACAGACTGTATTTTGGCATTGGTCTTTTCTGAGAACTTGATAATATCCTTCACCTTCACTTCCTTGGTCAATTTCACCTTCACTCTTACTTCGTTGGCTGCTGTTAGTTCCCCGATAACCATCGCATCTCCTGTATCGTATAAAAAGTGTAGATTAAAGTCTTTAAAAATTAATTTTTCAAACTCCTTGGAATTTTTCTTTTGTATGGTGCTAAATGCTTCAGTTGATGTTCTATAAATTATTCCATTGTCGTCGCGTATAGCCACCTTTAACAGTTTTTTAGATAGTTTGATATTTTTATGTAATTTGTTTAAATCAATCGCATTTTTGCGTATTTTATTTTCTTCCGTCAAATTCGAATCAGCGACCTTGGAGTTGTAGATTGTTATAGTCTCTTTAAAGAAACCGTCAAATATTTGTAAAGTTTCATCTTCTTTGCTGCTTCTTGCAGGTCCTTTACCTTTTGAACTTTTACTGGAGAGTTTCTCTGCCATCTGCTCTGCTTCCATTTGCTCCGCCATCTGTTCTGCCATTTGTTGCATTGTAAAATCATCGGAGCCTTTGCTGCTTTCTCTTTTTTCACTTGAATTTTTCCGTGATATAAAAGGCTCTGATACAGCCTTCCAGTTATCCTCAATAACCTTGTAATAATTTGGTTTATCCTTGTCGGGACGAGTTTTTAAAATCTTCCATTTTGAATTTTCGTAAAAGCATTCCACCACCTGATTGTTTAATTTGGAATTAGCGGAAACTTCCCCAAAGACATCAAGGTTTCCGTCTTTACCAACCATATTTAACGTACATTTGCCAGCAGACTTTGGCTTTAATAAGAAATCAAATGTAATCATATTTTTCCACTTGTAAGGGCTTGATAAAGCATAGCCGACGTTTGTTTTTATTATAATCAAGCCATCGTATATTCTTCCATCAAGGGTTTTTGATATTTCCTTGATGGATTTTCTTACATTGTTGGTGAATGTGTAATTCTTGTAGGTCACTGCCTTGGAATTGATTGTTTTTACAAAATCAACAATGATATCCAGTCTTTGTCTTAAACTTTTATCAGAGATCAAATCAAATATATAAAATACATCATTGTATAATTCTCCGTCAAATACGTATTTTGAATATTCTACTGGTACCTTTACCCATTGGACAGGCTTTCCAACTTTGGGGGAAATATAAGCCTGTCCATCTTCCGAGGAAAGCATAAAATATCTAACCCCATCAAGTTTTTTTGTTATTGCCATTTCATCATCAAGAGGGCTGTCCTGCTGTAAAGTTATCGGCTGGACAAGAGTTTTTTTCAACACTTTAATTCTGCTGGTTATTTCATCTGGTATTTTTTTAAAGGATAGTTGAAATAATATATCCTTTCTGATTTCGGGTTTATATAAATTTTCATCCAATGAACTAAACACGACCATACCTGCGATGGTAAAAAAGTTTTTATCCATTTTTTTGTATTTGTCCATAAAATATTTTATAAGATTCTCATCTCCAAAAAATATTTCAGGTGTCATATTATATTTCATAATCAACGAGGACATTACGTCCAACGCTGACTCTACATAGCCGTTTCCGCTCCTTCTAATCAATAAAGTGATGTTGTTGTTCATATTTACCAGTTTTGTTTTTGAAAATACCAACTGTAATATGCTATCATCGCTCAATTCTTGATCTACGACTAAGATTTCTAGTCCGTTCCCGTATATAATCATTAGTATATATTCTTAAAAAAAACAAAAAAAAACAAAGTTAAAAGTATAAAATAAAATATTTTAAATGAGTTCAAAACAAGTACAGGCATTTTGCAATATTCTACAGACCTTCTTCAATGATATTTATAAAAGTTATCCAGACCCATCGTTGATAGTATTGATAAAACTAATTGATGGGATGGTGATGGTAAATCCTCGTGGAGTAGTAGATAATTTTATGGGTTGCATAGAACCTTTTATTGAAAAGGTTAAAACAAACGATGAAAAGTTTTTCCTTGACGGAGGCTTAACCTCAGGGCTTTCATTGGAATATACATCTTTAACCAATGAATTGAATAAAATCGTAGATATCTGGAAAAGTCCAGAAACTACTGATAAAACAAAGAAAAGCATATGGAAATATTTCCAGGTTTTAGTTGAACTTGGAGAAAAGATAAATTTAAAGAATAAAAACTCATAATACTATAATGGTACTGCTTACTTATCGTTCAAGTTTGGATTTAAATTCTGTAAAGGCAGATGTTCCTTGTAAAAGTAAAAAATTGTATATTTCTAATATATCTTATGATAATGAAAAATTATCTCTACAGGTGAAAGGTGTTCTTGATCAAGATTATGTCTTGAAAATCTCCAATCATACAGGAGCAATCGTCAAACTTTTGGAATCTTTTGAAGACGGGGTTGCTGATTACATTCATAAAAATACTAAAGATTTCTTCAATGGAAAGACCTTTTCTAAGGAAAAGATATCAAAGTCAATTGACAGGTCTTGGGAATTGGACAGTGAAGAAAATCTGAATATAAACTGTTATGAAGGGGAGGGTAATGAGTATAAAAGTTTTGATTTCTTAAACAACGAGATTGAAGATGTAAAGGGATGCGATGTCCAGGTCGTGTTGGATATTGATTCCATTGTTTTTATAAAACAAATGTTCAAAATTCACTATAAAATCAGACACGCAAAGCAAATGAAACCAAAGACCAAGACGGATGGAAAATTCATCGAATCAATCCCTGGAAAAGAAGTTTCAACCGAACTCGCTGAACCCATTGAACCCGAAAACTCTGATCACCTGGACTTTTTTTAATAAACGCGGCTAACATTTTTTAATTTTTTTTTTATTACGGCAAAGTATAATGCTTTCCTTTGCCGAAATTTTGAAACATCCTCTTACATATTGGGTATTGGCTATCATACTTATTGTTTCTACTGGAGTCATTGGATATATGCTTTTTTCTACGGAAGGAATGGAAACTTTAATGAGCGAAGTAATTGATGACCGAGAGGAAGCAGAAGATTTTCCTCAAATTATTCCCGTCACAGGAGAGGGAGATGGAGATGCCCTGTTTGCAGACAGTCCCCCTGATACCGGAATTACTGATATTTCACCAAAAGACCTTTTGCCCAAAAGCGATGAAATCAGAGACTTTGAAAAGGCTTTTGAAACTGGCAAGGATGGACTGAATAGAAACTTTATCGCAGCCGGACATCATATTGGAATCAACACGGTTTCAAGTTCTCTACGAAATGCTAATCAGAGTCTCCGTTCCGACCCAACTATCCCAAGAGTTGATGTCGGTCCATGGAACAACTCTACTATTCTTGCGTCCGATGTTATCAACCGCAAAGAGTTTCAAATTGGTTCGGGTGTTTAAAAAAAATAATGAAAAATGAATGATAATTGATTTAAAAATATATTATCATTAATATAAAATGCAGATAAAGAAGAGAAACGGAGAATACGAACCCCTTTCCTTTGATAAAGTTCTTAAAAGAATGAAAAATCTTGCTGAGAATGTTCCAGGCATTGATGCTGACCTAATTGCTCAAAAGGTCATCAATCGTATATATGATAAAGTTTCTTCGGAGGAATTGGATGAATTGGCCGCTCAATTGAGTATATCTATGAGCATAGACCATCCTGGGTATGGAGAACTTGCATCCAGAATTGTAATTTCAAATTCCCACAAGAAGACAGGAAATTTTAAAGAAGCCGTAAAAGAGTTGGGAGATTCTGGAATTCTAAATCAGTTATTCATTGAAAATGCTGAAAAATTCCAGGTGGAAATTGAAGATGCCATTGACTATGAAAGAGATTACCTCATTGATTACTTTGGATACAAGACACTTGAAAGAAGTTATCTTTTGAAAAACCGTTCCGATAAAGTCATTGAACGACCTCAGCATATGTGGATGAGAGTAGCGCTGGCATTACATCGTAGCGATATTGAAAAAGTTATTGAATCTTATCATTTGTTAAGTCAAAAGTATTTTACACATGCATCTCCAACTCTATTCAATGCAGGTACTTTAAGGGAGCAAAATAGTTCTTGTTATTTAATCGGTACTCACGATAGTTTAGAGGGTATATTCAAAACAATAACAGACTGCGCGAAAATTTCAAAGTATGCTGGTGGAATTGGTGTCCATGTCTCAAATATTAGAGCAAAAGGCTCAAAGATTAAAGGAACAAATGGGAAAAGCGATGGTATTGTGCCTATGTTAAAGACATTCAATGAAGTTTCTAGATATATCAATCAAGGAGGAAAACGCAATGGTTCCTTTGCTTTCTACCTTGAACCATGGCATGCTGATATTCTTGAATTTTTAGAACTTAGAAAAAACACAGGTGATGTAAATCTCAGAGCAAGAGACTTGTTTTATGCTCTATGGGTATGTGATATTTTTATGGAAAAGGTAGAGAAGGATTTGGATTGGTATTTATTTTCCCCTGATGAATGTCCTGGGCTTTCTGATACCTACGGGAAAGAATTCAACGATTTGTATAATTCTTATACTGAGCAGGGTTTAGCAAGAAAAACAATCAAAGCACGTGTTCTATGGGAAAAAATTCTTTCATCCCAAATAGAAACTGGGATGCCTTACATAGCCTACAAAGACCATGCAAATGAAAAATCAAACCAAAAAGGAGCAGGTGTTATCAAATCAAGTAATTTGTGTTGTGAAATATTCCTACACAGCGATGAAAAATACACCAGCGTATGTAATATTGCTACGCTTGGACTTCCTATGTATGTAAAGGACGGTGAATTTGATTATGAAAAATTACAGACGGTTACAAAAGTATTGGTAAGAAATCTAAACAGAGTGATAGATGTTAATTACTATCCCACTCCAGAGGCCGAGAGAGCCAATAAAGAATTTAGACCCGTGGCAATCGGTGTACAGGGGTTGTACGATGTGTTTATGAAATTAAAAATTCCATTCGATAGCCCTGAAGCAACCGCGCTGAACAAGAAGATTTTTGAACATATTCAATATGCTGCTATCACCGAGAGTTGCGACCAGGCAAGAAAAGACGGAGCATATCCCAGATACGAAGGCAGTCCTATATCAAAGGGAGTGTTTCAGCATAATATGTGGAACTTGTCGGAGGAAAATTTATGCTGCGATTGGGATGGGCTGAGAAAAAAAGTACTTGAGCACGGGGTAAAAAATGCCCTATTAACTGCTCTACCACCTACCGCATCTACCTCTCAAATTTTAGGAAATACAGAGTCTTTTGAGGTAATCACTTCAAATATATACATGAGAAGAGTCATGGGTGGAAATTATCCCATTGTAAATAAACATCTTGTAAAGGATTTGATTGGGCAGGGTCTGTGGAACAATGACATCAAACAAAGAATAATTTTAGACGATGGCTCTGTTCAAAATATAAAGGAAATATCCGATGAAATGAAGCGTCTATATAAAACAACATGGGAAGTCAGCCAGAAAACAACGATTAGATTATCAGCGGAAAGAGCACCCTTCATTGACCATTCTCAGTCCTTGAATTTGTTTATGGCCGTACCTACAATTGCGAAATTATCAAGTGCTCATTTTTATGGGTGGAAATTAGGTTTAAAAACTGGACAGTATTACCTCAGAAGCAAGCCAGCATCAACCGCTGAAAAATTCAGTATTCAACAGGAAGCAACTACAGCACTTACTTGTTCAATTGAAAACAAGGACGACTGTGAGATGTGCAGTGGATAATTTAAAAATATTAGTTAAAAAAAAATAACGCAAAAAAGCCCAGTGATATTGAATATCGCTGGGCTTTTTTCTGTCATCTGGCTTGAACAATTTAGTTTTCAAAAAAATCTGTGGCGTATTCTGACCAGTAGATATGATCTACATGACGAGCCAAATAAAATGCCAATGTAATATGCTCGTCGTATAATGAATTGTCCATGCTTTCTGCAAGCATTTCATTGTTCAATATACCTCCTTGCATTATTATATAATCCGTTATATTGAATAGAATTTCATCATTTTTAAAATGCATGTACATGTAACCAAGGGTCTGATCAAGAACTTGCATGCAATTTTTTATGTAAAAATCTATGACAGGAGAAAAATACTCTGTTCCAAATACACCCCCGAATGTACAGATATGTCTCTCTAACAATTCACAGGAATATTCATGATGATAGGTATTGAAATAACTCAATGTTTCAGGTGATGTTTCTTCGGATGCGAGTACATCTGCCACGACCATCAAGTATTTTTTTTGTTTTTTTACTACTGGAAACAGTGCTTTTGCAATGTCAAGATTACCAGAAACAATAGCCAGGTAATAATTGTGATTTGTGTAATTCATAGCACCCCATGTATAGGTATAGTCCTCTGGTGGAATATGGCCGATTTCATAACCCTTATTCAATAATTTTTTCTTACTTGCATTAATTTCTTTTAATGTCTCAAAAGGATGCTCGCAATTACTACATACGCCCATATTAACAAGTATTTTTTTTGATAATCCAACTTTATACATTTTAATCAAATTCGCAAAACCACGATTTACCATGGCAATTTTAACAAGATCATCGTAATTATTCAATTTTTCAGCAACCGCAAGAATGATATCAGGGTTCATTTGTCTATAGTAGATAGTATTTTATTTTTCAATTTATTTTGATTCTTTATCTTCAACGGGTAATGGCATCATCAAAGAAACAGAGGAAGAGCAGCAGCATAATAATAATATAATACCAAATGTAATGAGGGAATTTTGGACAGTGAGAGTAAGAAGTGTTCTTTCAATTGGAGTCATTATAAATCTCAATTACAAAAAAAATATGTTTCAATGTAGAATAATTGAAAAATAAAATACTATTTATCATAGATAAATGAACGCCGACATTGAGATGGATATGCTTTGTGAAAGTTTTAAAAAAACTCCATTTCACCACGAACCAGAGATTGAATATGAAAGATTAAAAATCAGCCAAAATTTGAAATTATCTGAATTTTCACATGAATTTCTAAATTCTACGAGAGCAAGATACAGATCTTATATTCATTACATTGATTTTAGGCTCTACAAAGAAATTGGAGAAATGATTGAACTGATGATAAATGACTTCTTTAACACTGGCGACGACCTTAAACTTCAGGGATGCAAATGTCAAAATATTGATTTTATGATGATAGAATTGATCCAGAAAGAAAATTCTAGAGACCAGATAGATTAAAGATATAAAAAATGTAGTATTAATGTGGATATGGAAGAAGAAGAAAAATGCTCGGCATTGTATAAATCAAAAGAGCGAAATAAATGAAGTAAATGAAGTAAAATGCACTAGCGAAGTAAATGAAGTAAATGTTCGGTATTATACAGATGAAACCAGCGAAGTAAGTGTTCCGCATTATACAGACGAAATGAGCGAAATAAATGAAGTAAAATACACGAGCGAAGCAACAACTCAGACAGATTTTCGTGGTAAAAACTCTAAAATCGTACTTGAACTAAATTTGATAATGGATGAGTCCAATGCCGACATTTTTTCAATTTTAGAATTGTATTCCTAATACTACTGCATGTACATCGCATGTACTGGTAGATTTTTATGATTATTTTTTAATATGTTAATACATGATTAAAAATGTATTTAGGCCATACAAAAATAAAAGCACATGGAATTTGATTAATTCTATGTTGGTCCTTAATAGTTGCAGAATTCCAGGTATTGTGAAGGCAACACCTTCATTGTTAAAATTCTCAAAATTTATAGGATGCTCAAGCGTCTCTAATTCTTTTATAAAAAATACATTTTTCAAGTATTTTTGTGGCGGTGAAAATGTTTCAGAAATTGTACCTGTTATGCAAAATTTCCATGAATCAGGTATAAATTCTATTCTTGATTTGGCAATGGAGGAAACAGGCATGGAAAAGACAGATATTACAAAGTTAATATGCGACAGTATCGACATTGCTAAATATCACAAGGATAATTTCGTGTCTATAAAAATTTCAGCATTAGAAGATTTTAAAGAGGACATTGACTACACGTATTTGAACAAAATATGTGAATATGCAAAAAATAACAAGGTGATGGTGATGATTGATGCAGAGTCAAGTAAAATTCAGCCTTTTATTGATGAAATTGCAAGAAATTTAGCAGATACATGGAATACTGATAATTGTGTTGTCTGGAATACTTATCAAATGTATTTAAAAGATAGCATGGAACGCCTCAAAAAAGACCTTTCAAATAGAAAAAATGGAATGGGTGTGAAATTGGTGAGAGGCGCGTATATGGAATCAGAGAATCCTGATATTTTACACAATTCAATTGAGGCAACTCATTCAAATTATAACGAGGGAGTAGAACACTGCATTGACGAAATTCATAAAGGGATGAATGTAAATCTTATGTTGGCTACCCATAATCAAGAATCTATACTTTTAGCAATGAGGCATATAAAGCCGTCTGCTCGTGGAAATATAAAATTCGGACAATTATATGGAATGAAGGACGATATTACGTTTGATATAGCAGGAAGCGGATACAGCGTGTATAAATACATCCCGTACGGACCTGTGATAACAGCAATCCCATACCTCATAAGAAGAGCCCAGGAAAATTCAAATGTACTGTCAAATTTATCAGTTGATAATAAACTTTATATAGATGAATTGCTATGTAGATTTTATTGATTTTTTTTATTGAATAGTTGTATATGCAGTTAATAGAAGAATTGCAGTATTTTCTTCTCAATGGAACCATTGCAGATTTTGCAGTGGCTGTGATATTTGGTCAGACTTTTTCAGTCGTTATCGGTTCATTCATATCTGATATAATAATACCGATGATATCCGCTTTAATTTACAAAGTAGATATTGATAGACTCTTTTTCAAAATTAGAGGGGTGGATATAAAATACGGTGATTTTCTTGGAAATCTATTTACATTCATCGCAAGTATGCTTCTTGTATTCTTCATTTTCATAAGACCATTCAAAGAAACAATAAAGGAAACGGACGATATCAAAGAGAAAAAGGAAAATTCAAAGACAAATAAAGTGATAGATTCCATAGCAAATATAGAAAGAATTCTTGAAGCAAGTTCGCAAAGACTTCGTATTTAATCAGAAAATAAACAAAACATTTTTAAAAGAAAATATCTTTTAAAAATTTATTTAAATAGTAGAAACTAAGCAGTGGTATAGTCATAATCAGACCGCCAAAAAATATTTCCTAATTTTGCCCCGGCTGATACTGTACCGTTCCCGCTGGGAGACACCCCTGTAGCCATTATAGAAACTCCATTGTATTTAATATCTTTGAGGTAGATATCTCCTTCGTCTCTATAGAAAATTCTTATTTTATTAACGGTAATGTCGGTGTACATAAGATTTTTACCAGCCACTAATGCTATCGGGTCTATTATCCAGCCCATCCACTTATCGCTCTCCCCGAGGACACCTACAGATATCTTGTTATTCCCGTCAATTTGTCTAACATCTATTTCGATAGTATTGTAAGTTTTAGTTTTAATCAAATCCAAGCATTTCTCCATTGGACCAGAAATTAAACTTCTTGATTGTGTTTTTGCTCCAGATACAGGGTCGTGCTCTGACATGGCTCCATATTCTGAATACTCGCAGGATTCATTGACAGATAATTGTGTGCAGAGGTTAGCGGCACCTGAATTCAATCCTCTTGTTTTTGTATATTTCCCATCGCTATCAACATCGCCAAATTCCCAGGGTGCATAATCACAATCTTTCTCGACCTCCGAGCAATCTTTTGTTTCAGTGTAATTACAATGCTCGTAGTTTTCCCCGTCATATGGCCTGACTCTCGATGTCTTTCCCTCTTCATTGCATTTTTCAAACTCTCCAAAAACTCCAGTAGGCCTGCATTTTCCAGGCATTCCTAGTAGATGAGGTTCCTCGACGGCAAGATAAATAATAACACCAACACCTGCAAGTAAAATAAGTACTACTACTACTATAATAATCGTCGTTAAAGCAGACATTTATAATCTATATATATAAAAAAATAAAGAAATAATTTTATTTAAAAATAAAAAAAGAAATTATATGGAAATGGAAATTGATGAACTATGTACGAGGCTAAAAAAAAATATACTATATGATTCTGAAAAACCATACCAAGAACTAATCGCAAACAAGAATTTAAAATTTTCCCAGATTTCCATTGATTTTATAAATGAAACAAGAATAAGATACGATGGTTACTTGAAGAATATCGATCTAAATTTATATGCTGATGCAGGAGATAGAATTATTATATTGCTTTATGATTTTCTAAGAACAGATCCTAACAATTTAAAATTATTAGCATGTAAATGCAAAGCAATTGATAGACTTTTATTAGAATTGTATGAATGGGAATATTCTGTTTATAATCAAAATTCTTAGATGTATATTAAAGATAAATAAACATATCTATTCATAACATGTTATCACTGTTGTTTTTATTATCTGGAGCATTGGCCAAAAGATATATCATCACTACAAAAACCCCAGTATTGGTTGTACAGGAAAAACAAATAATTGAAAATTCAATCAAAATAGGAGATATCACTTTTCATTTCGTAGATAGCCCAGAACCTCCGTTCTATATGTACGGGAATGCTGATGTAATCCACATCGAAGAGGACTCTATTATTTCTAAAAATTCTTTATACAATCTTCAGGAAAACCCAGACTGGCACCTGGACAGAGTAGATCAACGAAGTGCTCGTCTAAATGGAAAGTATTTCAGTCATACTTCAGGAGGTAAAGGTGTTTTAAATTATGTAGTCGACACAGGTATAGACGTTAAACACCCGGAATTTGAAGGAAGGGCTACCTGGGGTGGAAATTTTGCAGATTCAGAAGGACCAGACGGATGTATGGATTCTCACGGGACCCACGTAGCAGGTATCATCGGTTCAAAAACATTCGGGGTAGCAAAGGATACTGCTTTGATTTCTGTAAAGGTGTTGGACTGTAAGGGCTCTGGCAGGACATCAAACGTACTTAGAGGCATTGATTACATCGTAAAAGACAAACTCAAGGGGTTTAAAGTCATCAATCTTTCGCTCGGTGGAGGTGTAAGTATTGCTTTAAATAGAGCAGTAAAGGAGGCAACAAATAAAAATATATTTGTACTTGCTGCTGCTGGTAATGAAAACTCGGATGCTTGTAATACAAGCCCTGCATCAGAGCCGTCCGCTATAACCGTAGGAGCATTTGAGAAGGGTGATAAAATAAGTTATTTTTCAAATTGGGGGAAATGCGTTGATATTTTTTCACCAGGAAGCCGTATCAAATCCACAGTACCTAGAGGTGGAACAGAAACATTTGATGGAACAAGCCAGGCAACACCTATAGTCGCAGGAATTGTTTCGTTGATTTTATCATCATCTGTAAGAACCAAGCCCATCACCCCTGAAGAAATGAAGCAATTTTTATCAAAAACAAGCACAAAGGACATTTTATCTGGAAATTTACGAGGGTCGCCTGATCAAATCGTTTTTTCATTGTCATATATGGTGTAATGAGCAGCAGCAGTAAGTAGTAAAGTAGTAATAATTTTTTCTTAAAATACACATAGATTTTAAGAAATAAATTGAAAAATAATATCCTTTAAATAGAATTAACAATAGTATCTTGCATGGCAGCATTTACTCCCATCAATACAAGTAATTCCGTTATTACTGGGAGCACGGATACTAAATTTGACCTTCCTATGATTTTTAGGTTCTTTTGTATAGGAGGTATTGTACTGAAGACCCAGTTTAATAACAGACAAAAGGAACTTAAAGGCGAAACAGACTGTAAAACATTCTTCAACCAGATAACATTTGGATTGAAAAACAAGGCTAATGTAAAATTATTCAATAACGGAAATTTTCAGATATCAGGCGTCAAGACCATTGAGGCTGCAAAACAAAATCTGATGGATGTTTTGAAACTTTTACCAGGGATAAAGGGAGAGGTGATTGATGCTCCTACGATGATGGGTAAAATATGCTGTTATAATAACAAAGTATTGGTGGAAAACGAAGGAAGATATACTTGCAAATCTTCATACAAGAATGGGTTTTTTATCATTGACGGGGAAGTTTGTGTAGTATCTGATTTTGACGACAGAATATTTATAAGCAATAAGCACCTCGAAAAGAAAAAGAAACTTTACAATATAAATTGTGAATATATAGGATTTCTGGAGTATTTAATGAAGAGAAAAAGCAAGAATCTTTGCTTGAAAGGAGCATATTTTACAAAGGATACAGACGGTTCTTATACTATCCATGATAAATATATAAATGCTACACCTATCGGGGTAATGAAGATAAATATCACTGGGGATATTATAGACCACAGAAGCCCGAGCAAAGTGGTCATAGATTATTTTGCTTGTAAAGAAAACCCAGAAATTTTAAATTTGAAATTGGCCAACGTCAATTGCAATATGAAATATATACTACCTGATGGAGATTCCATAGATAGAGAACTATTATGTTCCTTTCTATCTCAGAATGAAATAAAATATAATTTTGATCCTTGTAAATATCCTGGTGTTAAAATTGATTATCAAAACACAAAAATAACTATATTTAGAACAGGTAGCATCCTCTTTTCAGGGAAAGAAGAGCTTCAATCCACCATCAAGTGGGTTTCAAATATATTCAATGAAAATGATTTAGTCAAAAAACCAATCGAATTTGAAGAAATCAAAACTGAAATCTCTATATGGGATATCTTAGAATCTTAGAATCTTTTCAGCCACGATATTATGTCCGTGTAGTGATTCAAAAAAAACAGTATCGCTTAAAAAATTTATACTTACATTTTTAAAAAATTTTCTATATTTTCTCAATCTTTTTTTTAACTTTATTTCAAATTCCAATGATTCAGAGATAGGGTTAGCTTCTATTATAAATAATAGATCGTCTTCTTTTAAAAATTTACCTCTGTATATGTTGAATAACGCAATGTCCATATTATAGTTATATATAGTTATATTTAAATTAAACAATCCGATACATTAAGATTACCAGGTAAAAGTGCCTTTGTATGTGATTTCTTTTGGTTTGTTCTCTAGTAGTATCTTATCAAAAAAAGTTTCATGGTCATCTATCAAAAACTGAAGCAATTCTGATATAGGTTTCTTGAGTTGATTATTAATGTAGTAAGACACATCAATCTTTAGGTTATGTTCAGTCGCATACACAGGGTCTTCTGCCTTTTCAAAAAGTTTTGCCTTTGGATTTCCCGGGATTTCTACAAAAACATAGTTAATTCTATCCCCGCTAACAGGAGCATTCCCAGGGTCTCTTTCCGCAATCTTTTTACACAGAGCAATATGAGGGGAGTTTTCTGACGCATACGCATTTATTAATATAACTTCCTTTTTTTCTTGATCTTTCCTCAGGAAAGGCTCTTCTTCCATATGGGTTTTGCATGAAAAAACAAACGGTTCTCTTTCATCGTTGTATTTTTGTCTTTTTCTGGTTGCTGGTTTGCTACATAAATTACATCTATCTTTAGCATAGGCTTTTCCTATTGCCTTGGTGACTATCAAGTCGGATATATCGTTTTTATTTTGAATTATACTGATGATTTCGCTCCTTAAAAAATCCACCGCATCCTTTATACCTGGTCTTCCTTGCTCAAGGATAGGGTATATAAACTCTTTATATAGTTTTTTTACAATGTTTGGATTATCTCGTCTTTTCAATACAATTCCTTTATTTTCAGTGAAATCTATTTTATGAGGCGACTGTCCGTAATAATTTCCTATGTATCTTTTTTTACTGAACAAAATCAGCGGGTAATATACCTTTTCAAACTCGAGTTTTATAGGTGTTTTGAATAAATACCTAGAAATCTCTTCGGCAAGTCTTTTACCTTCATCAAAAGACTCTTCCATCAATTTTCCCTTCAGTTCTTCATCTACTTTAGTCAGTTTTGTAAATTTTTTATAACTCGGGGTTTTGAGTATCATAAAGACACTGTCTGTATCCCCATAGCATACTTTTGAATATTCCTCTGGATGTATCTTGTACTTTATCTTGTACCTCATTTATATCATAGTATTTTTAATTCTAAATTTCTCTTGATCGTTTTAGTTTCTCAAAATCACTTTCAAATTTATTGGATTTGTCATCGTTTTTCCCCGATATAACCTTTCCTCCGTTTGTGATATTGTCTGATGATAATACGAAGCAGGATTTTTCTGTTTCAGAGTCTTCAGGTGGAGTTATAATAGATTCATGCTGAGAAACCATAGAATATTTACTTTCGCTGTATTCTCCTGAGCCAAGTACGCTTTCGTATGATGATTGCGGGGTATATCCTCCAATGCACGATACCTTCTTACTTGGGCCTGGGGTTTTGTTTTGTCTCGTGCTCATTGAACTGACTGACTTGGAATTTAGATTATCTTGCACCCATTTCAAGGCATCTACTCCATCCATTTTTCTATCATTGATGATAATAGTGGGAACTTTTGAAATCTGGTTATTGACTGCAAATTTTCTTCCTTCTAAACTATCAACTGAAATACATTTGAAATTTCTTTCTTCTCCTGATTTTTCGAGGATGTTTATCAATTTAATGGAGTATTTGCAATTTTTACTGTAGAATAGAATATACATTTAACAATCATACTGAAAAATATATTTACAATTTAGCGCATCTAAAAAACATTGGATGCTTTGATTCTAGCTTTTTTTTCACTGTTTTTTTTGAAGGGTAAATTTTCAAAATTTCCAGAATCTATATGCAAGAGATTTTCCAGGTTCTTTCTATATTCGTATCCCTTCAATTTCAATTTCATAGAAAGCGGTATTTTTTTAGTAGCGACGTAGTCTACAGCAAAAGGTTTGTTTTTTCCTTTATTTACATCGCTTAGAATTTTATCATAAATTGCTTTGTTTTTATCAGAATAACGAGGGAAATTTCTGATATTTATAACTTCAATCAAATCCTGTGATGATATACTGTTTGTTTTTTTCCTAATATCTAGGATAAAATAAAGTTTATTTTTCATGATATTTGTTATTTTTTCAGAATCAGGCGTAGTAGATGGAGGAGGAGCAATCGTTGAAGCGACACTGGCCCTCGCAACACTTGCCCTCGGGGAATAATCAGATCTTCTAGGCATCAACATCGAATTATTTTGAAATGACATTTATATATGTATATAAAAAAACAATGAAAATATTTGATTTTTTTATACATTGTTAATATATGAAAAATGCTAAAGATAAAGTATTATGGGAAAAGATAAGGCTCGAAGCCAAAATAAAATTCAAGGCTTTTCCATCTGCTTATGCAAGTTTTTGGATTTCAAATCAATATAAGAAACAAGGAGGCGAATACCTTGATGTTTCTTCAAAAAAATCAAGTTCCCTCGTGAGATGGAAACTTGAAAAATGGATAAATATATGCGAAAAAAATTCATCTGGCGGATACAAGCCATGTGGTAGGGCTGATAAATCTGAAAAATACCCAGTATGTAGACCGAGCGTTAAAATTAACAAAAAAACACCAAAGACAGTACATGAAATGAAGAAGTCCGAAATTGAAAGCAAATGTAAAGAAAAAAGAAAATCACCAAAGAAAAAATTATCAAAATTTTAAGTAAAACTTAAAGACACGAAAACATATAGACATATATGTCCTTTAACATAAGGGAGAGGAAAAGAACTAAACAGAGTAAAACAAATGAACATAAATCAAACAAGACAGTTGAGCAAATACACTATGAAAAAATGGAATATTTTGATAGACTTTCCTTGAGTATACCCAGAAGAAAAACCATCATAAAAACGTTCCCAGATAAAAAAACAGATAGATTTTGCAGACAATGTCTTGATTATTTACCCTCTAATAAAACTTCATGTATTGTATGTGGATGTAGTGATATCATCAAAGTGAAATCTTCAAATATACTTTTAAAAATGCTGGCCGATATAGAGAGCCAAGAAGAACAAAATGAATATTTTTTAAATTCCCATTCAATATTGATGGATTACTTTAATGAAAACAATTCATCGAGGGTAGAGCCTGAGATAAAATTTTTAAATGTAAAAAGTAATTTCAAGGAACGTCAAGAAAGACAAGAACACCAAGATCATCAAGAACAACAAGAAATAGTAAAGAATTATTATTATGCCAATGACAAAATTTACTATGAAAATAAAAAGACAAAAACTATCATCGTTGATTGCTGCGAGCACTGCAGGGTAGAAATCAAAGAGAATAGAGAAAAAGATCTTATATGCCCGCAGTGTGGTTTGGTGAGTGGAAAAATTGCAGATGGTATTTCGTATAAAGATTATGAAAATTATGGATCAATGTCTGTGAGTTTTGCTTATAAGCGGATAAATTATTTTACAGAATGGTTAAATCATATACAGGCCAAGGAACATGTTTCAGTAGATTCAGATACACTAAACAAGATAAAATTGGAATTACATAAAGAGAGGGTACTGGACAGTTCAAAAATAACTCATCAAAAAATAAAGAAGATATTAAAATCTCTAAAAGAACCAAAATTATACGACCATATACCTGCTATAATATCTCAAATTTGCGGCGTAAATCCTTTACATATGCCCTTGGAGGTAGTAAATAAACTCAAGGAAATGTTTGTCGTTATACAAGAACCTTTTGAAATGTTAAAAGGAGATAGAAAAAATTTCTTTAGTTATCCATATATCATCTATAAATTCTGCGAAATTCTGGGACTGGACGAGTACCTATCCTATTTTCAATTATTGAAAAGCAGAGAAAAACTCATCAAGCAGGATGTCTTATGGAAGAAAATTATTCTACATTTGATGGATAATGAAAAGGTATCGGGTATAAATTGGAGATTTATTGCGAGTTGTTGATTTTTAATGGAATTTTTTTTATAAACAATGTGTATAATGGATCTATCCGTCGGTTTATTGAGTGTTCTTGCAGTTGTGGGATATAACTTTGCAAGTAAAAAACCAACAGAACATCCAAAGAGATATACAATATCCCCTAATGATATTCCAAATGGAGAGACCGTTTATGAATCAAAGGATTATAAAAAAGCCAAGAACGAAGAGAGAAGTAAATTATCAGAATTTTACAGTCAATCAAAGGACATAAAGAACACTAATAAATACACTGTTGTATCCAATGTAAAGTCTAACTCACGTGATAATGCAAAGAGCGTAAGATTTGAAGATGAGCAAGTGCCTATCGTTGTAGATAATTCAAAACAAGCATTTTCTGGCCCAATGTTTAATATGGCAATGAGATATTACGCGGAGCCCGAGGATGCAGAATTCAATAAAAAAGAAAATTTTGAAAATGTAAGCAGACTTACCGACGGTCGTGCTGATTATTCCCATGATAATATGGTCCCGTTTTTTGGGGGTCATCCAAATACCGTGATGAACAATAATTCGGCCACTATATTAAGTCGTCATAATGGAGAACTAAAACCTGCCAAGACAGAAAGTTTTCAAACTGTAAACCCTGCAGAAAATATATACGGACATCATTTTGAACGGGACCTATCAAAATATATAACCTCTAATAAAATGACGAATTCGCTTCCATTCGAGCAAAAGAAAATTGCACCAATCCCAGAGGAACTTGTGAGGCCTGTTTCAAGAACAATAGACGAACTTCGCACCAGGAACAATCCAAGAAGTTCCTTCAAGGCAAAAATTAATCATGGGGTATTGGAAAGCAGGTTAGGGTTCATAGGAAAATTGACCAAAAAACGACCTGAAACATACTATAAAAACTCACCTAATAAATATCTTACAAATGCACCTTCATCGACGCTCAAACAATATGTCGCAAATTACAAGGAAGCATTTAGAGACACTACCAACAAGCAAGCCATGGAACAAGATTATTCTTTGAGGGCAGTACAAAACCAAAGACTAGGACCTGTCGTTCGTTTGTCTAAAACAGACGATGGAAAATCTACTATATATGGAGGTGATACAAGAAATACACTTGCAAATGATTGGGTTAGAAATCACACGAATGATATTTCCCTTCGCGACGAAAAAACACAAGAAACTTACTTTTTACCAGAACAGGAAAGAGAAAGTACCAATAGACTGGAACTAATTGGCCTCAAGGGAGATGAAGCAATGTACAAGGGTCTTGAGGACACTCCCAAAATAACAAACAAACAAAATACATTATACACTTATACTGGTAATATGGAATCCCCCAGCATTCATCTACCCGAAAGTAGAGAACAGTACTATAACGCAGAACTTATAACAAAGCCTTCAAGGTCTTATGTTCCTGGAGGAACTCATGCTAAAGGCGTTGGCCCTGAGCATGTAAACGTCCAACTCAGCAATAAAGTTTACCCAGAAGAATACATTGGAATTCATGATTCTATCAATTCTGCTATAACACATAGCGATCTACTCGGAAAAACAACATACAAGTACAGTTCATCGGAGCATGATTTCTCAAGTAGAATTATACCATCTATTGTTTAGTTGCGATTAATAAGTCTATTTTTTTCAACATCTTTATTGTAATGGAAAAGATTTCTCAGCAATTAGTTAAAATGTGCCTTGATGAATGTAGAAAAGAAAATAATAAAAAATTGATACACGATGAAATACTCGATCCTCTCATCATGCATATTTTAGAAAAAATACAACCTATCATCATAGTTACCAGCGTTTATTTTATAACCACGGCTGTTATGATTATTATTTTGGTTGTATTGTTCATAATGAAAACTTAAAAAGTATTGATGCCAAGAGCATCAGAGAAACCCAACGGATCATGAGTTCCCTTTACATTTGTATTTTTCGGGCGAGCGAGAGGGGTTCTCACATTTAAAGCGTCCTGCTGGTATCTCTTGTGAGAGTTTATCGCCACCAATAATTTTGGAACGAGCCCAGTTATAACCGACATATTTAGACTGATCAAGTTTTTACTATATTCAGATACCTCGGTTGGGTTGAGGGAAAGTTCAAGGTAAACTGAACGCATTATGAGCACCAATTCTTTCTCGTCTTGTTTTCCTATGATATCACCTGATTCCTTATAAACTCTATATCTTAAATTTGTCTGGACCCAGTCAATGTTTTGATTGGAAAAGTAAATTCTGGAGAAATTTGTAAATTGTTGGATGCCAGAGAGAATGCTTTTATATTCTAATACAAAGTTTTCCATTTAACCATACCAACTAAAAAAATATAATATTTAAATCGCCATATCCGCCTTAATACCTGGATGAGGAAAATACCCTACAAGTTTAAAATCTTGTAGAGACATTTTTACCCAGTCCTTTGTCTTTACCTCTGGGTTTATATCTAGTCCTGGAAGTGGGCGAGGAGTTCTTGATATCTGTTCTTTTATTTGAATGACGTGGTTGTTATAAATATGAGCATCTCCGCACGTATAAACTAATTTATCAGGTACCATTCCACATTTTAGAGCAAGAATATATGTCAGCAAGGTATAACTCATCAAATTGAAGGGGTTGCCTAGAAAAATATCATTGCTTCTCATCATGAAATGACAACTTAGATGTTTTTCTCCATTTCGTTCAGTTACATAAAACTGAACTGTCACATGACACGGAAGTAAAGCGGTCATATGAAAATCACTTGGGTTCCAAAAAGATATCATTATTCTTCTACTGAATGGGTCATTCTTTAACAAATCAATCACATATTCCAATTGATCAAATCCACCTATACATAAACCAGCGGTGTCTGCGTATTGCTCCTTGTATGCCCCCCCTTGATGACGTAATTGCCATCCATATCCAGGGCCTAATACACCTTCCCTGTATTCAAGGCCTCTTTCATCTAAAAATTTGCGACTTGTATTTTTATCCCATATTTTCACTCCATTTCTTGAAAGAATTTTAGAATCTGTATCCCCTCTACAAATCCAAAGCAATTCTTCCAAAATAGATTTGAAAGAAATCTTCTTTGTAGTAAGCATGGGAACGCTTTTACTGATGTCAAAATGAAGTTGAGCCCCGAAAATACTTTTTGTTCCTATTTTAGTCCTATCAATTCTTGAAATCCCCTTTTCAAGAATTTCTTTTGCAAAGTTTAAATATTTGAATTCTTCCGATACATGCTCGTGTAGAGTGTATATTAGAAATCTAAAAGAAAAACTTTCCTGAGCATATTCAGGAGAATATCCTATCAGTTTAAATTTTGAAGATGGATGGTCCATAAAGCAGTCTGGCGTTTGAATAGATGGGTCCCCAGTCACCTGAGTAATGTAAAGATTTTTAGGCTGTAGTTCCTGTGGCATAGAGCCTGAAAGAAATTGATTATACACTTCTCCTCCACCAATCACGAATACGGTTGGATTGTATATTAAATAAATTCGTAAAAATGTATTGAAATTCATAAAATAAGGCTTCGTGATATCCTCCATTGTAAAAGTATCCGACAAAAGTTCCATGCTGTTCGTTAATACAATGTTTATTCTATCTACAAGAGGGCGATTTTTTTCAGGTATAGAAAAGTAGGTCTTTCTTCCCATTAATACAATATTGGGTGTTTTGCTTTTATTAGATGAAAATCTTGTTATTTTTGAAAAAAAATCCATGTCTCTTTTGATTTTTATTGCTAAATTTCCCATCGAACCTATAGCGAGTTTTCCCTGATGTTCAAATACAGACGCAATTAAATTTATAGTCATTTGTAATTACTGTAAATTTAAGTTTAAGTTCAAGTTCTTGCTGAAGTTGCAAGATTATCTGCAGTATAGTTTCCAAGCCACATAGAATGTTCATCAGAGCATTTATCTTCTGGTTCTAATGTATGAGCCTTCACGTATATGAAGATAACGCTTTTAAATTCTGATTTCTTCTTGTCTATGGCCTTGATGATAGACTGATTTTTTACGTCCTTTCCTGTCGTTGTTTTCCAACTATTTTTCTTCCACGCTTTGAGCCATATAGAGATGCAATTGATAGAATACATTGAATCCGTATAAATGGCAACTTCCTGTGTTTTATCCTTTATTAAATTAAGAGCACATAAAATAGCCATCATTTCTCCTGTATTGTTAGTGTTTGATATTTTACCAGTTATACCACATAATTCCATGGCCTCTTTTAGCGGGAGGCTGAACTCCTCCTGTGTATCTTGAAAATATACTCCGCATCCTGCTTTTGCAAGGGCTTTACCATTGGAACTACATGCTCCGTCTGTAAATACTTTCATTTTTATAAAAGGTTTTATTTTTTTAACCTAATTGCATTGAGCGAAATTAGACGCTTTACAAAACTCGCGCTCGGCTCCTTTTCGCTTATACTTTTGAACATCGGTAAGTCCAAATTTTTCAGTATTGAAAATGAAAAGTAGCATCACTGCAACTACTAAAATCACGATTGGAATTACATAAACCAGTATATTATATCTATGGTTTATAAAAATATTCTTAAATATTTACTCAGAAAATTCCATTCTTCTTTAATTTTTTATACAAATCTCCTGTGATATTTATACATCTATTTGACAAAGGATTTAAGATTTTATTTTCGGGGCATATTTTTGGTCCTGGGGCCGGTCTTGGAGCAGGTCTTGGAGCAGGTCTTGGAGCAGGTCTTGGAGCAGGTCTTGGAGCAGGTCTTGGGGCAGGTCTTGGGGCAGGTCTCGGCGTCGGTCTTGGGGCCCTTCTTGGAGCAGATGCAGGAGCAGGTGCAGGCGTCGGTCTTGGGGCCCTTCTTGGAGCAGATGCAGGAGCAGGTGCAGGCGTCGGTCTTGGAGCAGATGCAGGAGCAGGTGCAGGTCTTGAGGCCCTTCTTGGTGCTGCGTTTGGGGAGGGTCTTTGACTTGGCGATAACGCTGCAATTCTATCTTGACAGTCAGAATAGTATTTAAACACTTCAGGGTCGCCTCCTTTGTCTGGGTGATATTTAAAAACAAATTTTCTATATTTAGATCTGTCAATTGTACCGTCTTCATTTAAAAGACCATATTTCTGAAAATCAGGAATGCAATCAGGATTTATAATCATTTTATACAATAAATTTATAAAAAAAAATAAATTATTTTATTTTTTGATACGTTTCAAGTAATTTTCCTCTCTATTCTCCATTGATTCTTCCATAATCTTTTTTTCAATTGCTTCATTTTTTATATTGTTCTTGATAGATTCCTCAAGATTTTGTCTATTGAAGACCTTCTTTTTATACTTTAATAACTTGATGGTATCCTCTCCGATTTTAACATAATCTTGATTTGATCCATCAATATAATCTGAAATTTGCTCTGAATATGTGAGTCTCTGTGTTTTTAAAGAAGTCAATTGTTTCGTAATCAACTTAATTTCATCATCTACGTTCATATATGAAGTCACGAGAGTGTTTATATTTGACATTTATAGGTTATGCTATTTAAAAAATCTAAATTTTACGCGCCCGGGTTAAATTTAAAAAATAAAAATCATAATAAACAATGAGCCTCAATGAACAACAAATGAAAACAGTACATACCTTGAAGGAAGGTAAAAATGTTCTTTTAATTGGCCAGGCAGGCACTGGTAAAAGTAGATTATTACAGGAACTATCAACTCTTTTACCTGATAAAAATATATATATCACAAGCACTACAGGTATATCAGCGTTAAATATAGGTGGAGTTACTCTAAATTCATTTTTAGGCATTCAACTTGGGGCAGGCTCGAAGGAGTCTATTTTTAGAATGATAAGATCGAGGTCAGCAAAACTTTTACTAAAACCCAATGTTGTTTTATGTATAGATGAAGTTTCTATGCTTTCGCTTGAATTATTTGAGAAATTAGACTATGCTTTTAGAAAGATTTGCAAAAATGAAACCCCATTTGGAGGGATTCAGATTCTATTATCAGGTGATTTTATGCAGTTAGAGCCCATCAAACAAAAATTACTATATAAAAGCAAGTTGATATCCTCATTTGAAAGAATTATTCTTGAAAAAAATTACAGGCAGCAAAATGACGAGGAATTTCAAACATTACTTGATAATTTAAGATTTAATAAATTAACAATGAGAGATATTGAACTCATTGACATTGCATCTAAGCAAGAAAACGACGGTATAAAAGTATTTTGCTTGAATAAAGACATCGTATCGGTGAATAATGAAGAGATGAAAGCAATCACGTCAGAGGAACACACATACAAAGCACAGTACATCGGAGAACCAGAATATATAATTGAAATACGAAAACAATTTCTATCCAGAGGGATAGACACTCTTGTTCTTAAAAAAAAATTAAAAGTGATGCTGACGAGAAATGACTCTTCTTCTGGTCTCGTAAATGGAAGTATTGGTGTCATTAAAGATTTTTTGAATGGAAATCCTATCGTTGATTTTTCAGGAAAATGCATTGAAATAGAACTGGTAAATTGGGATGTAAAAATTGCAGACAAGACTGTAGCCACTGCTCGTCAAATTCCATTGATTATGGCATATGCATGTTCTGTTCATAAATGCCAGGGGCTTACTATTGAAAAGGCGACTATAGATCTGCGAAATGCTTTTTGTAATCATCAAATTTATGTTGCTTTATCAAGAGTTAAATCTCTTGATGGTCTTTCCTTGAAGAATTTCAACATTAAAAGAATATCCGTGAATAAAGAAACGATTGATTTCTTAAAATCTTAGAAAAATTGAAAAAAAAAATAGTAAAAGTACTGGAAATGAACGAAGACGAATTACAAGACGAAGAATTACATATCAAAAACATGGAAAAACTAGACTCTCTTTTGGCATGTAATATTGAGAAACCAGTTAAAAAAACTTTTTTAGGCTTTTTTAACTTTGGATTTAAAAATTCTCTGCTTTATAATAGTGTATTGGAGCAAAACTGCTCAAAGGAAACTAAAAAACAATCTTATTATTCATGTAATAATTCTCTTGTTAAAAAATCAAAAAGAAAAACTACACAGTAAGTAGTCGAGCCCTCCTGTAAATAAAAAAAAGCCCAATAGAATTTTCTATTGGGCTTTTTTGATTTGAATATTATAATCTTCTGGATTTTTTCATATATTTTGCTGTTTCTTTGACTGGGTCCAATGGTTTATATGGTCTAGATGGACCAGTAGATACGCTCAATGGTCCATCAACATTAAATTTTAAGAATGCTCTTTTCCTCCAGCATGGAACGCATAAATTATCTTGTCTTTCTATAATATCAAATATTTTCTTACAATTGCTGCAGGCGACTAATATCTGTTCTTCCTTTTCTCTAAGTTCTTCTCTAAGTTTTGATTTCAAATCATTAGATACATGAAACAATACTTTTTCTTCATGTTCCATTAGTTATATTTGTTTTTTATTTTTAAATGGACCTAGTTCTATGAATATTAGTGTTTTTTGATAACTCTTTGTGATAGTTCTCGTTGGAAATCGTTTTGAAAGACGGTCCTTCTTCTTGGTACAGGTGTTTTTAAAAGTTTAGAAACTTTTACTGATTTTTTTAATTCTTCCAAAAATGACATTTCCTGGAAAGATTCCACGAGGGATTTGACCTCGGGAGTTAATTCAAATTCTGGTGTAGATATCTGCTTTAAAAAGAAATTGTAACAAGATTTTACGCTCGATGTATTGTACATGTATCCACGATGAGTAACCTTTTTATATAATAAAACCTGAAGGTCCTCCAACTGATTTTTGACGCATTCCATCGATAAATTTTTATCAATTATCATCGTGGGGATATCATTTAATATGAAATTAACATCATGAATCGCTGAATTCTTTAAATATACATCGTATTTTTCTTTGATCACAGAAGAAATAATTCCTTTAAGTATATAAAGAGCCTCGTCAGGTGTTTTGTAAGTTTCTTTTTCATAGAAAATCTCTCCGTTTTCCAAATCTACTCGTCCAAGGATATATGTTATAATCATAATGATATACATCTTGAATATAATTTAAAATAAAAACTTTCAACTCAATTTCCAGGCAGACTCTCTATTAATAATTTTAAGTTTTTTAAGTATGATCTTGTTTGCTGCGTACAAGATATATTTCTTTTGTACGTCATAATCCCTCAGTAATTTATAACCTTTCGCATAATTATAATACCCTATCTTTCCAACTTCTTCCATCTGCTTTTGATTGTTTAAATTAACTTTTGGGGTCTTGTTTGAACTTACATTAGCAAGGTAATAAACATGGGTATAACATACTCCATTAGAACCTGTAAAAGTTTCAATCAACGGCTCAATATCCTCGTGTAATGTTATATCGTTTTTATTAAACCCAGTTTCTTCTTGAAATTCTCTTATAGCACAATTCAAGCAAGATTCACAGCTATTCTTTCTACCCTTGGGGAAACCAAATTCTTTAGTAGTGTATCTTGAGGGTTCGTCTAAAGGAAGCGCGTCCAAATCAAGATTATTAAACTTTGCTTTGGCTCTATTGTATTCAGTGATATATATACCTGATTTTTTACAGATCCACATATCATTCCATATACGGTCAAAGGACAATGTTCTTATGTTCTTTTTTTCTCGTGGCGTCATCTCCTGTATAAATATATTCAAGAGTTCGTTTTTATTGAATTCTCTATATTTTCCTCTTACAAAATCAGTATAACCCATAGTATCCTTGCGTTGTATCATCATATAATTGACTTCTCCAGATATAATTTTATATCCAATTATCCCATAACTGATGATTGGACTTTTGCAATTTTTAAATACATGACCATGTTCATCACAGTTCAAACAAATCATATCATTAGACGACATAGGCCCCTCTTTATTATATAGGGTTTTATATTTTAAACTGTTATTAGCGGAAAGTTTTTATTAAATAAACTATTTTTTAAAAACGCATATTATATGTATTATCCAAGGTACGAAAATCCAAATTTTACAAAAATTCTACACAGTAAAAAGGAATTGAATGATAATGCTATAGAAAAGGTATATGACCGTTCATTGAAGAACTATCAATATATGGCGAGTAATTACTTGAATCCTATGTCGCCTTACAAGTCTTTGCTCTTGCATTATTCTACTGGTGTAGGAAAGACCCTGTCTGCCATCAGCGTGGCCGAAAATTTTATAAAGGCAAAAAAAGGAAAGGTTCTCGTCCTTACCAAGAATGAAATAGTTGAAAACTCTTTTAGGAACCAAATAATAAAAGGGTTTCCTGGATATGCCTCAAAGGAGGATATAAAATTATTAAACCTTGGAGGAGATGTAGCAAAGGAAATTTATAAAAAATACAGTTTGAAAGTAAATAGAAATTATGAATTTGTACATTTTGAAACATTCAATAACCAAGTACAAGGAAAAACTCTACAGAATCTTGCAGGTGGAAGAGGGGCATCTTCCCTGTATGAATTGAATAATTATCTTGTAATCATAGATGAGGTTCATAATATCGTCAAGAAAAAGGTGAGAAATTCAGAAACTGGCCAGGATAGTAACGGGTATGTTTCTATAAAGAATATTCTTGAAAAATCAAAGAATATTAGATTGTTGCTATTGAGCGCCACTCCTATGCACGATAAAGTAGAGGAAATATTTCAAATATCCAATTTACTGAATTTTGATAGACCAGAGTATCAAATCAATTCTTTGGATGTTGTGAAAGAAGGCTTGATGACTTCCGTGCGTAATAAAATTCCCAGCGTTACTAAAAAGGGAGAGGACTTTCTTAGGGGAGCACTAAAAAGCAAAGTACTATATCTAAAAACGGATATTTCTAATTTCCCGCTCAATATGGAAATTGGGGAAAGATTACCCTATAAAGATGTTTTATTAAAGACAAAATTGATCACGTGCCCAATGAGCCGATATCAATCAAAGGGGTTCTATACTATATTGGAAAATGAAAAGGGAAATTTTGGAGTAAATTACGAAAATGCTTCAAGTATAATTTATCCACGAGGAATAGAGTACAGTACTTTTACACGTAAAATGATAAATGAAAATTTAAAAGAATATTCATCAAAATTGTACGAAATGATTGAAAATATATCAAACAGCGTAGGTAAAGTCTTTGTTTATTCTTCAAGTGTAAATCAATCGGGAGTAGAGTTGATTGCTAAATGTCTTTATGCAAAGGGAATAACCAGTTTTGCTACCATCACCTCCAACACTGAGGATATAAATAGGTCCAGAATCATATCCAGATTTAATAATATTAAAAATATAAACGGCAAAGATTTAAAGATACTGATAGGCAGTAAAGTTATCGCAGAGGGGATAACCTTGAAGGAGGTAAGAGAAGTACATTTGTATGAGCCATTTTGGAACTTGTCGAGCATTGACCAGGTAATAGGTAGAGCGATTAGAAACGGATCTCACGCGAGATTACCCAAAGAAGAAAGGGACGTAGCAGTGTTCAAGTACTGTGCAGTGCCTTTATCTAAAAAAAGCAGTAAAGGAAGTAATGGTACTCCAAAATTAGATTTTGATCAGTCATTTGATTTGTTAAAATATTCACTTGCTGAAGAAAAGGATATTGAAATAAAAAAGATAGAGCGTCTTGTTGCTAAAAGTTCATTTGGATGTTTTTTAAATAAACCAAGAAATATAATGTCAAGATATTCCGATAATTCCAGACAATGTGATTATACCGATTGTAATTATACATGCGACTGGGAAGGAAACCCTGAGATTGACATTGATACATATCAATCAAAGTATCATAACGGGGAAGGGTATCAGAAACTAAAGAAAATTTTATCAGGTATTCTAAGTTCTAATCAGCCTTATTCTATAACTGATCTGAAAAATACAATCAATCGTTCAAATAAACTGATAGATTTGGATGTTGCTGTTGAGGACGTATTGGATTCTTTAATTGAAGACGGAGAACTAAAGAAGCATGGTAAATACTATATAATACATGGGAAAAATACTAAAAAGAATGAAATTTACCTCAAAGACCTTTCAAAATCATCAAAAGGCTCTTCAAACAATACGGGTCCTTCAAAGTCATCAAAAGGCTCTTCAAACAATACGGGTCCTTCAAAGTCATCAAAAGGCTCTTCAAACAATGCGGGACCTTCAAAGCCTAAAACACCCCCGAAGAATGTTCCAAAAACCATCAATATCAAAGGAAAGATCTTTGGTTTGGATGATTTAAGAGGCTTTATGAAAGATGGTAAATTTTCATTAATAGGTGGAATTTCTGAAAAGGGAAAATTATGTACTGGGTTTGATAAAAAAAGTCTTGTTTCTATACTTGCATCGGTCGGTATTTATGAACCCGGAACAACTCAGCAGTTATGCGATGCTCTAAAGAAAAAACTTTTAAAATAATTTATATATATGAAATCTAATAATCCTCTGCTTCTTGGTCAGGTTCTTCTTCGGAATCACTTTGGTTAAAGATAGGGTCTGGTTCTGGGATTTCTTCCTCTGTCATGTCTAATTTTTCATATACAAATTCTTTAGCAAGTTCGTAGCCAATAATCTTGTCCATTTCCTCTACTGTTCTGTTTCCATCTTGAATCAATCTCAAGGAAATAATCATTTTTTTTAAAATTTCCATAGAGTGTTCGGAATTTTCAAGAAGCATATCAAACAAATACGGATAATCTTCCTTCAGTGTTTTATATTTTGTTTCAAAATAACTTAGAGGAAACTTTGCTCTAAGTTCTGATTTAATTTGATGGGTAGTTTTTAACAATTCATCTGGTCCAATTCTCATTTAGATTATAAAGTTTTTATTCTTTAAATGGAAATATATATTATCTTGATTCATGACGGGTATCTTTACCTTGTTCATACCTCATAAATTTCTGAGGATTTTCAAGGTTCGGCTGAAAAGTATAACCGATGTATGAAACGCCTGTAAAATCATTACATACTCTGGGCTCTCTTGTATAAAGAGGCTCAATGTTCTTAATACTGTATTCAAGTGTATGGGTATTTAATTCAAATAGATTTTTCTTGACTTCCTGGTCTCTTGTATTTTTTAGATGGATATTTTTCAATTTGCTTTCTGTAAGCACATTTTTAGGGGTAATTCCTGTTCCTCTTGTATTCAAAAAACCTGCGGACATTGTGAGGTTTTGTCTATCATTAAAGTCCGCCAGCATATACTTACCTTGCTTATCTAATATTATTCTTTTATAGTCTTCCATTTACTTTATATTATAAAAAAAATATGGATTAATAAACATTGCGATGTTTTAATTGGTCTCTGTTCTTTTCCATCGTTACAATTCTAAATAAGAGAGTATTTTGATCCTTTTTCAAAAGGGAGCCATCAGTCTCTCCAAAATCTATAGGTTGACCGTCAATACCCGTTAAATTTATAGTAAAAGAGTTTAATTTGGCTAAAGGTGTTCTAAACTCTACGTAAGAATTTAGATTGCATGCCATCTCAGGAACAATAAAACCGTCAGTGGGTCTCGAGGGACCCTTGAGCATCATCACAGCAAACCCTTTGTTTATATTATTGGAACTGAAATTGAGATGATTTATCTCGTCTATTTGAAGGATTATAGAAGAATTATCTAAAATATTATTTTGATTTGGTATGGTGGCACCAATCAATTTTATAGATTTTACGTTTTTAAAAGTATCTTCAAATTGATATCTGTAATTGCTTGTTTTTGGGTAAAATTCCACCTCTCTGTCAATAGATGATACATGCAAGAAATCTACTCTTTCACAGTATTCAATGGAGGGTTCAGTGTTAATGGAATAGGGTGTATCTGAAAATCTACATGGGTCATTGTACATTATTTTTTTTTCATTTGGAGCCCAGGACATTTATACATTTAGTTTATAAAAATATTTACAATAAATTACACACAAATTAAAAGTTTTTTGGGACCTTTAAAATTTCCAAGGCTTTCTTTGAAGCCTCTTGCTCGCTCTTTTTGATGGTTTTACCAACTCCTTTACATATAATGTAATTATCCTTCATAATTTCTTTCAGTGCCTTACAATTATTGCATTTTTCATCACAAGTTCCATATTTTTCACCGCAAGTTCCGTATTTTTGATTTTCTTGCTTGGATAATTCCTTGAATATTTCCATCTGGTTGTTCATAGTACCTTCCTTGTACAAATCTTTTTTTACAATCACCACTGTTGTAAATTCTCTAACATAAACTTCCCCTGTAAAGAAGATGGCATGATATATAGGATGATTCCAAGATTTTGTTTGGAAAAAACGAAGTAGAATGTCCTTGTAATTATCGTTGTTATTGATTATAAAGTCCAAGTCAATATAGGTATCAAAACAATTGAATATGAATTTTTTACAAATATCATGGCCCTGGTCCTTATATACTGCTGCTATAAAACTTTCAAATACATCTTCCACGAGGCGAGGATTGTCCCTCCCTGAAATTCTCTCTATATGAGTAGAGATAAGAAGCCATTTATTGAAGCCTAATTTTTCACCCAAATAAGAAAGTTGAGTGTTTCTTACTAATCTTGATCTTAATTTTGTAAGGTCTCCTTCATTTTTTCCTGGGAACTTTTCAAAAAGATATTCTGCGGTTGCTAAATTCAAGAAAGCATCCCCTAAAAATTCAAGGCGTTCGTTTGATGATAATACATCATCAAGTTCAAATATACATGTATTGTCTTCAATGTCAGCGGAGTCATCTTTGATAACAAAAGACTTGTGCATAAAAGCCTTTCTAAATATATTGATATCATTTACAATCGCGTCGATGTTTTTGTCGTCGACGTGGTTATTGATGATGTTTTCAATGTCTTTTGCGGATACGAGTTGGTTATGGATGTTGTTCATTTCCTTTTAAATTGATTGGATTTAATCCTTTAAGTTCTATATTCTCGCATAATAAAATGATAATTATTTTATTATGCGAATGTATAACAATATGAAGAGTATGATGAAAACCGTAGTTGATTGGGCTAAGACGAATGTAGTGTTGTTGATTGTTTTGGTTTTTACTGCTGCTGTACTTACAATTACTCTCAGTAGCGAAGGTTACGCACCGATTGCAAATAAAGTATATGCTTTGTTCCCCAAGGAAGCCGTTGATAATTTGTCATTCACCAGTATGTTTGTAAATAACGAACCTTCAAGAGTTCCTGCTGTAATTTCTCCAGGAGAAATTGGTCTTGTTATGGAAGAAGATGATGTGACCCCATATTAATTGAAAATAAAATACTGCGACTTCTTCGTGTTAAAAAAAATATCTTAAATTTAATTCAATTTAAAATATTTAGTCGAGTATGGACAAGTGCTACGAAGGACCACTCACGGGTAATCTAAAATGCGTAGTAATTTCTATATTGCTTGCTGCATTTTACTGGTTCGCGCCTCAAAAAAACAAATGGGTGCTACTGGCTATATTGTACATTACATATTTGTTGATAGCATGGTATGATCATTATTTATGCGAAAGAGTATTAACACCTACGTATCTACGTCATTTTTATGATTGGGCAAAGCCACCTGGGTCTATGCAGTCAAAATTATATAAAAACCTATGCCCTAAAGCAGCCAGCAAGATATTGAAAGTAGATATAATTATAGCAATAACTGCTGTGCTGCTATTACCTTCATTTTTAAAATGGAATCCAAAATAATTCCAATCTCATAGTCTGGATACTACAAGTGCTTCGATCCGATTTAAGGTGATTGTTCTTTGAGGATATTTCAACTTCAAATGTCTTATCAGTTTAAGAGGTGATTTATTTGGATAGCGAGTAGTAAAATTCTCATTCAACCGAGTTCCTGTGTTTATTGAATTTTTTACAATATCAAAATTATACGTCGTGATACCCTCTAATAAAATCTCAGTACTTGGAATAATCTTTGATAAAACTTTTAAAAGTCGCTTGTTACTATTGAAAGCATCCAACCATTCGGGGATGGATTTTGTATAATATAGAAAATCTACCATATCTTGATTTCCATTATTTTCCGATACATCAAGGTTACATATTATTACATAACCGAGAAACGCATATCTACGTTGGCTGTATCTTGCCGCGGGACCTCTAAAAGACCCCACTGTTTTAAAAGAATATTACAACTTCCTAAATAATCT
>Ga0306870_1000025_pt1 | contig 57950 bp, 37 predicted proteins | sample AntRauMeHopE1496_FD_190435 | JGI IMG/M metagenome (GOLD analysis project Ga0306870, IMG submission 190435) | Saline lake microbial communities from Rauer Islands, Antarctica - Metagenome Hop E1 #496 (v2) (version 2) | ecosystem: Environmental > Aquatic > Non-marine Saline and Alkaline > Saline ... | reverse complement strand
CACCGCACGGCAGGCGGTATCATGGAATCGCAATTAACGGTGCCATTACGGGAATTTGTGCTTTCATGATTTGATTTGTAATACAACGCACGTATCCCATGTTTACTCCCGGATAAACGGGCTTTTTTCCTTTGACGTTTGCAGCCTCGATGCGGGCGTCAATTCCCGGAACATCGACTATCTCTACGCAGAACATGACTTTGTTATCTTTGACGATGGCACGGACGTACCCCTCTTTCCCGTCGCAGAATTTGTGCAAAAACCACGAATTCTGCACGACAACTCTCTCACCGACGGTGATGCCTGCATGTGTGTCCACTCGAATATACACCGTAGGTGTTCCTTGGACAGGTGGAGGACGCTTCACTTTAGCAGATGCGCCATGATTGTAGTTTGCTAAGACGTCGGCGCGCACATGTTGCATGTGTTTTTGCCAAATTTCGGGATGGAAAAACGCGACCAATGCGGTTTGTGACTCTGTGAACCTCGCCGAAGTATCGAAGCGCACACGGATGCGATATGTAGCCAGAAGCTGATCACCAAACGACGCGCAAAAAATCGTGTTGCTTTCGTCTGTCGTCGTCAGGATCTGCGCCCCGGCGGCGTTGGTGCCAAAATCAATCAAACCTTCCGTTCCCAGTGCAGTGGGACCCTGTAGAAATTTAACTACCAAAAACGTCTGTGAATCGTCTCTCGGATCTGGCGACGAATACGCCATGGCTTGCCACACGACGTTGGAAACGTAAATACCCTTGCCGAACTTGGAGCGATTGGAACATGCGCCACGGAACCCTCTGAACGAAATTAGACGTGCACTCTCAGCATCCGTGCCGTGAAACATGGTTTTGGGAGGGTCGTCTTGTAACAAATAGGTCTTGGCAAAGGCGTTGCAAAGCATGGAACGTGCCATGTTTTGAACACGTACAACTTCTAGCACAGTCAGACGACTTGATGCAGAAATGCGGTCCAACACCTCTGTATGCGAGAGTGCAGGGCTATCGCCACTAGAAGCCACCTGGTCGACGCAAACTGCGAACGCCTCGGCGAGAACGGCTGCCGACTCCACCGTGCCATCGACAGGATTGTACTGATCTGTGGAGAAGATTACTCTCTGCAGATAATTTACATCCCGAGGCATGGCTTCCCATCCATTGAGAGGAACACGCTCGACCTGAAGGAGGGTATTTTGTAAGATTTGTTGTTGGTTTACGCTGTCGTCATCGGCATATTGTGTCAAAAAGCCATCGTGAAAGTTGTCATCAGCTCCAGCGTCGAAGACAAAAGCGCTTCCGTGGCCACCAACACCGCCAGCACCACCAAGACCGCCAGCACCACCAACGCCGCCAAGACCTCCAACCCCACCGCCACCACCACCACCACCAAGATTGCCGATGCCTCCCAGACCAAAGGGAGCAGTAGCACCGGCCGCACCACCAGCGTTGTCATCTTCATCGTCCATGAAGAAACCCGAAGCAAAATCGGCAGTGTCATCTGCCATCTGTCCAACCAAACGAAAATTGACCCAGCAAATCTTCCACTTTCGCTGTAACACTACACTTATATATCAACTGGCAATAACCACGCTGTGTAAAAATGACGACAGATGGATGTAGAGGGATTGTGATGTTGTACACGGGGCTGAACGTATGAACCCCGAATTCGCATCAGATTATTTTGTCTTTTTTAGTGTCAAGGTTGTCCAAAATAGCCTCCATTTGCCGAAGTAGATCATGTCGTATAGTGGAGATCAAATTTTCACATGTTTCTGTAGATTCTGTCATATGGTCATGAACCTTTTCCCAATTCCACGGCATTGCGCTGGGAGACTCGTGAGGTCGTGTGTCAGACGAGAAAATGACACAGAAAGGCAAAATGCTACGCTCGAAAATGCCAACAAACGGCATTCCGACAGTGCATTTTATTCTTCGTTTCGCCAGTGCATGCCTATTTCACATTCGCGCTCGTGCGCCCGTACGATTTGCACATTATTATACAGATCTATGTACAAATTGTAGAGGGTAGTTGTGGACGTTGTGTCCCAGTTGGATTCGGCCCAGTTCAAAAGGCAATTATGTCGGGCGAAAATTTCGTTGGTAGGCTGGAAGTGCGTCGAGGTATTATACGGAAACTCAAATTTCACCAGGCGAAACAAAGCTGCCTCCTCGAGGATTCTCCGAATCAAATCATGCCGATCCACTTCGAGGCTTCTCCGCATCAAATCATGCCGAATCATACGTCTATGAGCCCTCTGCCCAACCAAACGAAAACTGGCCCAGCAAATATTCTACTTTCGCTGTGACACTACACTTATATATCAGCTGGCAATAAGCACGCTGTGTAAAAATGACGATGAATGCATGTGTCAAATTAGTAACAGGATGTCAAGACTATATTTCTGATCTGTTCTTTGAAGGCTGCCAGAATCCGGCGTGATTGTTCCAAAACGCTGTCGTGCGTGGAGGAGCGACCAGAGAATTGAAGAGCGTCTTTATCAAGCAGGAAAAAATTCGAAAGACTACATCCTACATAGTGCATAAAAATATCAATGTGCGTCTGTAGAGGAAGATGGTGTTGCAGCAAGATTCGCGCAGCCTGACGATCTATCAGATATGCAGCCGAACTGAAGAAATTCTGACGTGTTCTGCATACGCACTTCAACAGTGAAAATTTATCACCACCCATCCAATATTGGAAGATGACGCGTAGTTCACTGGCGCCCAACCATTGCATACGATGCCGATTTGTAAATTTAACAATATAGTTTTCGCGTGGAAGCACGCAGCTACGACGAATCTTTTGATACAGCAACAGTGCCTTTTTTTCGAGTATAATGTCGTCTTCAAATATGAGCATGTCCGAGGGCAGAGTCGTCGCAGCCAAACGATGCCACAATTGTATGTGATTATATGCAATACTGATGCTCTGGTTGTTGGTAAAGTCCGCCCCCCATGTAGATGTATTCGCACGTAAATTGTTCTGTACTCGTGCACTTACAAGCCCAAACATTGAATCAGTGACACGACTTCCTACATAGGGGTAACATGTGAGGTCTGGTGATAGGCGCACCGCCATTAATGACGTATTGAGGGTAATAATGTAACACGAAATAGGAACCATCTTTTGGGAGACGGCACTGATGACGGACGACACCACATGTTTGCTCTCGACAAGCTTTGTGCTTGGATGTGCAAACATGGCACTACGGTACTCCTCAGTGTATTCGTAATAAGAAGCAATGCTGATAAAGGTTACCCATACACATGATAAAACACCGCAACACAAAACAGACGGTCGGTGCACACGGCACAACCACATACAGATGTGTTTAACTAATTTTTCCACAGTCATAGCATATACGTGTCGTAAGACGTCGAAGCACGTCAAATAAAAATGAAATGTGTAAGTGAACGTCAACGGGCTTCAGTTCTACCTTCTTAAGTAATATCTTACCTGTATATGATTTTGACATGAACACGCTCTTCCCGGTGTTCTTGGTGTACATACACGCAACTCTTTAAGAACACGTCGTATTAAGACATCATGAACAAAATTAAGCAATTCTTGCCAAAACACAACAAGGTGTACCTTTGAGCCGATGACATATGTCAACGGGTGTTGCTTTTTGAGAGTATATACATACGTGCTCAGATATTAATAGAGCACTCATGATAAGCCTTATTACATACCATCGCAAGTCTATAAACTTACATTGTATTGCAGCACTTTTCACGTTGTTGCTGGTAGACAGCTCCTACTTATGTAGTAATAATGATGACAGAAACAACGTCATTGAATTACCAGCGATGGGATTGTGCACCTGTGCACCGGGATACTTCCTGGTATCGCGATCGCTGGACGCAGCGAGCGCAAAGTGGGTGTGCGAACCATGTCCCGCAGGGTTTTTCAAAAAAGACAACGGAGTGCAACATTGTAAGCCTTGTGAAAGCGATTATGAATGGTCCGGTATTGCGGCCACGGAATGCAATACATGTCCTACTACTAATTTGCTCACTGCAGAAACTCGGCACAAAATTTGCGTTCCATGTCCTGTGAGCATGCTCACGCTTATTACTTATACAGCGATGCAATATATCGAAAACGACAATGCACTGAATCTGACACCCTCTTTAATGGCCCGACTCAACGTTCAAAATATGGCAAGTTTTCAGAGCGAGTTTTTCATCAATCAAACCCTGTGTCAATCGACAGAAATGGTTCGAAATGTCCAGCATATTCTCGCGAGACGCACCGTCTGTCCTCCTGGGTCTCGCACGGTGGTAGAACGAGTTGTTCAATTCGATACTGACGACGTTGATACCAAATGCGTTGGATGTGAAGTTGGCACCTACAATTCTTTCTTTGGGGCCCCTTTTTGTCTCAACGTGACATCTTGCTTCAACGCGATGTACTGGGATGCCACTGGAATTGATTGGCAGCAAACAGGACGCATGCAGAATTCTGACTGCCAATACGATTGGAATGCAACACTGGAAGCCGCGGGATTCTATCCGCGAATCACTGGTGATGTTCAATTTCTCTTCAATTCACCCCGACACATCCAATTTGGAGGATCATATATGCAATGTAGGACAACGACATCCACATCTTTGGCCAAGTGCGGCGACAACGCAATATTTCCAGGTGCCCTATCAGAGAAATGCGAGCATGATTTTATTGGTGCCTGGCAGGCTGGAGAAATTTTGGTATCAGGTCTTATGAGTATGCCTACGGCTTGTCAATATCGATGCGCACGCAATCATTATTTGTCGGACGGTCTCTGCGTCAGATGTAGTCAGGGTAAATTCAAAAATGCAGACATGACAGAAAAACAAGTTTGTCCTTTGTGTGATGCCGGCAAACACATGAGCAGCCAAGATGGAGCGACGTGTGTTGCGTGTGGAGCTGAAACATTTTCGTCTGAGGATGGTACGGCGTGTCTGGCGGAATGTAAGCCACTTGTTACATATTCTTCTTCGCATTATTGTACACGAATGGTACGATCATATCTAATTATTCTACCGGTGGCCCTGCAAACCCGACGAGTGAATGTCGAAACATGTCCAGGTGCAGTGATTGCCTCACAGACAATGTACATGGGTTATGGAGAACATTTCTGCCGCGACTCGGATGATTGCGAACAACACGAGATCTGGAGGAATGGTATGTGTGTCACGTGTACCATGATTGAAAATGTACAGTCTACACCATCTTTTAATTATCAGTGTTTCCCTCTGTGCAAAGAAAATTATTTTGCTGCTCGAAGCGATGTCGCAGTGGTCACAAGAACTTCCGTGGACCCGCCGTACATCTGTAGGGCGTGCCACGCGAGTCTTGAAATGTTTCGAGCACAACAATGTGGAGCTGCATTTTACATTTCAGAAACTTGTATTGTAGCAAATACCATGAATCCCTGTGTGCCATGCCGCGCGGGGACATTCCAGATACACGACGCCGCCAGCGTGGCCCTAACAGCATTTCGTCAAGAAGATCGCTGTATTTTCAAGTGCCGTGATGCGGAAATAGTGCAAGGTAAGTTGTGGTATTATCTCAGCGTCGTAGAAATTGCCGACATGATGGGAATTTCGGAGGTGCAGCTGCGGAATCAACTCAATAGTACTACATTTTCAAATGTAGAGTGTATTCGCGCCGAGGTACACACAAAATATAATTGTGTAGATGACAATCTGGATCTACTCGTGAACTTCCGAGGAACATATAATGAGTTGGTACCATGGCCGACGGCTAGTTGCCGAGGAGGAGCACAACGCTTTTGTAGCGAGAAAAACGGTGTTGAAATTCGCGTAAACAATGTGGAAGAACGATACGAATGTCATTGCAAGTCGGGTTATTATGGTGAGTACAGCAGCGTGGTGCCGGGTGCAAATACGTTGATACGGTGTCTTTTTTGTCCGACGTACGGTGAGTCATTCAAAGGAACACGTGACATACGAGGTTGTTTCTGTCGAGCTGGGACGTTTCGAGATGCGAACGCATCTTCGCAAATGAATGGAGACGACGGACTCGTTTGCATTCCATGTGACTCCAACGTTATGTATTGTCCTGGTGGCCCACATAGTCCCACGATATTTCAGTACGTTTCACAAACCGTCGCCCGGCAACAAGCCCTGTTAATATACGATCAAAAAACAAGTGAGGCCGGAGGTCGCTTGCCATGTCCAGTCAACACTTCAACACGTCACGCGTTTGCTAATTCAGAGGCATCATGCCTGACCGACAACGACATGCGATATGATGCTGCCCTTGGATATTATGTCTTTTGTGACAACGATCGTCACCATAGTTCTTCCAATATTACGCAGTGGTTGGAGGCCAAGAGTCGGCCCTGCAATCGTCGTTGTTATCCACCGTTGTCAATCGAAGAGACTGGGACGAGAAACTGCCGGTGTAACGCAGCAAAAGGATATTCACTCATCAAATTTGTGGATGCCGAAGTGGGCAAACGTCGTGAAAGAGCAATGTGTGCATGCAAACCAGGATGGTATTCTCTAGATGATTCCATCGAATGTATTCCCTGCCCCAAAAACTCCTTTTGTGATGGACGAAAACGAACGCCGTGTGATGTACAATTTACATCGTCCATGTTTTCAAAGAGCGAGATAGAATGCGTGTGTCCAGCAGGATTCTACTTTGTCGTGCAAAGTAATGCATGCCGACTCTGTCAGTCATCGTACAAGTGTCCCGGCGGACGCGATGCCATCTTTTCGAGCCAGTTGTGTTCCACAGAAGAGATGTGCAATTCGGCAGGCATCTATGTCCCGAAAGCATGTCCTCGAGGATCAACCAAGCAAAATCTATACTCAACGGCGTTTCCGACATATGGCCAATGTGAATCCCAGGGAATACTTACCGCCAACACAGCGATCAATTCCGAAAGACCCAATTTGGTAGTGCTCTTCGCGAATGAAGTGCAACAAGACACACGTACGGTCATTACACAATATGGAGTGCAAAATCCAAGTCTTCTCGATTTGTGTGTAGATTCCAGTTTTAATTTGTCGCTTTCGAATGCTTTGCGCGGGGGCGCACTGATGCCTATTTCCGGATTTTTTGGAACGTTTCAATGGCTGTGCGGTGCAGAACGTGTACTGGTACGCTTGCAAACACACACAGAAAATCGCAATCCATCATCGCTGAAAGGGGCGTTCCTTTGTGCTCAAGCGCCCATCATGACGATTCATGCTACAGTGTATCATCATACACGACAAAGCTTTCTGATGCATTCTGGTCTTTCCGTCGTGGGTGCGCACAGTATGGGATACGATGGATTCATAGCGGAATCCTATCACGATATGCGTTTGTCGATCTCGGATCCGAACACACATTTAGTGTGGAATATATTTCTAGCTTGTCCGATGCGGACGCAAGAGGTGGGGGTATCCGAAGTGGACACATGTGAACAATGCGATGCTTCCACAAACGGTGGATTCGTCGTTCTCGGTAGCATGTAGCTCTGATTTTCAGTTCAAATCAGCTATGTTTGGCGCTCCTACTATATGTGTGGCAACTGACCCGTGTTCTGTTTGTTGACAGAACCTATTGCAGCCTTCCAAGCCGGCGTCGTGGAAGCGGAGGTCGACTACACTTTGAATATGGTGTATGTGAACCTCGATACGGCATCGCAAATGTGGTGGGCGACAAAAGCGCAGAAGACATTGGCGCAGCAAGTGGAAGAACAAGTTTTGGCGGACGAATCTACCTCGTTGGATCAAGAGCTTCCTCGAGAGAATGGACAAGCAGATCAATCATCTTACTATGCTGCCGAAACATCGTGGTTTGCTTTTATGCAGGTGGTCCACGCTACGCCACAGTCTTCATCACGATTACATTATCTGATGGTACGAGTATTTGCTAAAGAAGTCGACAATGTGGTGGCACCCGCTCTTGTGGTTGTACAGCGAAAACATAACTTATACGAGCAGACTCTCGACCGCATTCTGTTTGCTTTTCAAGTGTCGAATATGGGATTCGTCATGACGCCGAAAAATAAAGTTCTTGTAGGTGCGTGCGTTCATGGCACAAGCAACGCTTTCACGCTTTTCACATTCGACATGGATATGGACTTTGTCTTCGTTTCAGAATTCACGGATTGTGTCGCATGCTGTGAAACACCTACGCCCAACAACTCAAAGGCTGTGCACGCACATCTTGATCCTGTCATGCGTAATCTCTACGTATTTACAGACACACATCTGTACACTGCAATCGTGGACAAGACAATCCGACATCAACAGCAAGAAGATTATGAACCAATATCGCTCCGAGGAGGAGTACTGCTGCCGGCGTTTTTCCGCCAGGCGGGCCGTCGGATTTTGCAGATTTCGTCGGCATATCAGCTTCCTTTTGTTTTATTTACCACAACAGAACCACGGCACGATGCGTCGGCCTTTGCAGAGCAGGCGCAGAATTGGCATTCCTTCCACGTATTGACGGAGAGTGGCGCAACAGCCGATATAGGAATATTGCGAATCTTGTACGGCGTCCAGGCGGCCGATTTCAATCTTGGCTCAAGCAGTACAGGAAGTATGCATGATGTTGCAGTAGGCGTGTCACAAAGTGCAGATTCGATAGTGTACACGCCGTACTTTGACGGCACTAAAGTGCTCGAAGAAGTGATGCTCCAAATCAAAAAACGGCATGATCCTGGAGCTGACACCACACTTGAAGGTGGATTCCGTGAGATGAAAATGCAGTCTTTTTCGGTGCTGAATAATCAAAAACGGAGTAGAATTCCGAATCGCAGTCGCTTTGTCGAACAATCCCACATTGTACACTTACTCGTATCACACGTACAAACACCAAATGCTATTCTACTGCAAGAAGAGGATGTCATGCACGATCAGGTGATTTCTCTAGTTACTGTCAACGTGTCGACGAACGGTGTTAGTACCATTCTTGTTCATCTGATGCGCATTGTAACACACGAGCAAAGAAATACCATGCATTCCTTCTTCTACTCTGTGATTCCTTATGATGTGGACGGTAGTGCTGAAAATAATATTATCGCCAAAGGTCTCGTCGCCATCATAGTTCAGCGAGGAAATTCACACTCGGTGCAGCTATCGAATTTCTCATGTTTACGATGCGGCAGCGATTTGTATGATCCCCTCACCGAATCGTGTCAGTGTCGCCCAGGTACACTGCCCGTCTGCTTACCGTGCGCCACCAATTGTGCAGTCGGTCGTTTTGTAGTGGATCCCGATCCAACACGTTGTCAGAAAGCAGACTTGATTACGTCTGTCGATTCCACCGTCATTCTTTCTGGAACTCGACGTCAGCGTCATAATTTAGTGTGCATGCCATGCTCCGGGGCTTTTTTTTGCGCCAATGGAACGGTGGACAGTATTGCACAATGTCCCGTGGAAAGACCATTGACACTTGCTCGGGCAGCACGCGCAGATTTTCAATGCGTGTGTCCTGCCGGGTCTTCGTTTGACACTGATCTGGCCGTATCTTATATGGTTGACGGAGCTACAGTTGCTCGCGTGCCACAACTTGTCAGCACCAACAGGTCAATGTGTGCGCAATGCACGGAAAGAGAGCTGTGTAGCCCAATATATACGCAAAAATCTCATCGCATTTTATGTCCAGCACACACTACGTCGAGCACTATTCAAGTCATGGCTGGGGGAATGAGACCGTCTGCATGGTTGCGCACAGAGGTTGAAAATACAGACGACGAGCTCTACCACAATACGTATCAGGGATGTTTTTGCGACAATGGGTACTACAGGATAGGACACAGATCTGAAAGTTATCTGTCTGACAGTGCTGATTTCATTTACCAATATGTGTGGGCGAATCCCATTATCGCTAAATACAGTACTGCAGGTAATACACGATTGCACATTCGGATTGAGACATGTCGTGAATGCGAAGCAGGGTGGGCGTGTCAGCACTCGTCTCGTCGTCAATGTGTCGAAGAGTCCAGTACGTCACAACCCGGTAGCGCCGTGTGTACATGTCGACCGGGATATGTGAAAATTGACAACACAACGTGTGGGTCATGTCCTCGCGACAGCTTCTGTCTGGGCGGCACAATACCGGCAAAACAATGCACGTCGGTTGCATTTTCACCGAGGACAGTCGATACTCAGTTTTGTCCATGTCCGTCGGGTAGCATTCTTAATGCACTTTCACTTGTGTGTGAGACATGTAGTACCGGTTTCTTCTGTCCAGGTTTCGACAATATGACGGGTGTGGTGCCCTCTGATACTATTTACGCGCGTCGATGTCCGATAAACAGTACTTCTCTTGCTGGTGCACAGTCACTTCAGTCTTGTTTCTGCACAAGCGGCTTCTTCATTCAAACTCTTGCACGATTGCCTGCATGTATACCGTGTCGTGCGGGTTACTATTGTCCAGGAACGAGCGGCCCACCAAAGAAATGCCCACCCCACACTACGACTACTCAATCGCTCAGACCTGCTACCACCGTGTCTGATTGTCATTGTATGAACCTGGACATGCAATTGGATTCCAATTTAGACTCCGACAATCTTGACCACAAATGTGTGTGCCGTGCTGGCTGGTTGCACGTGAGGTATATTTTATGAATTTGCATATGTTTTGAGTTGGCGTTATTTCACTGCAATCCAATGCACCGTTGTGCGATCTGTGCGTTGTTTGACTAATGTTATTGTAAATGAACAGTGACACGGAATGTGCAAGGTGCGACGGATATCCGGCGAATTCTACAAACGCTGCCAATGCAATGCACTGCACTTGCTCTGTGGGATTCTTCATGAATTCTGCGGTAAATCTAGCGACTTTACGACGAGCGTGGTCCAAGTCAAATGTTCAAGACCATCCACTGTCGGCTGATTACCGCGACACTCTAAGTCTTTACTTGGATACGTACAAAGCAGAATTATCCAGTGACATGACATCATCGCGTTCGAAGACGTCGTATCTATATTGTTTGCCATGTCCACCGAATCTGATGTGCTTAGGCAACATGAATCCACCCATTTCTGCTTCGGTTCATTTTTCCAATCGAAACACAACGTCTCTTTTTTACGGAGTTCTCCCAATAGGAGCAGGGTCTGCACAATGGTGGCGGAAATGTCCGACAATACGAGATGGTGAACCGACACTTTCCTCAAATCGTCAATCTGTGGGATTGTCATCTTGTTTCCGCTCATCAAACATATGGTCGTCGCAAAATACGTTAGTACCGCCCCTGTCCTTCACCAGCTTCCCAGCCCTTCTGTTGATAAACGCCAGCAACACATCGTTGATCACGGCGATTGTAAATGGGGATCAAGACGCGTATTTAAATCGCATGCATGCAACTTGGCGCAAAACTCCATCGATGAAGTTTCTGACCAATTCGGTCTTGGGCGATGCAATCTGGCTGGTATCTGTGGAGATGCACAATGTGCACGTATTCAAACGGTATTCGGAGATCTTAGCACAGAAGCAGGACGAAATCGTGAGTATGTTGACAGACATCGACCAATCTACTGGCGTGGCGTTTAGTGTACTCATTCCTTTGTTGTGGGCTTGCGCCGTACGACAGCATACACCGCTGGAAATGGCAGAACCCATTTTTATCGTGCCTGGCGTTGTACACAGCGTCATTACACAACGCATCGCCGTGCGCACCATTACTGCTGTAATGCAAATATTCGACGTTGCAGGTCCAATCCCACGGCACATTTTTCAGTTATCATCACGTCAAATGTCTGGTGCAACATCGTCACAATCGGCCTATGCCAATCCACTTTTTTACATTCACAACAACTTGTGCGACTCTTACTACAATCCAGACGAAACATATGCTACTTGTTCAACACCATTTTCCGGCACGCTCTTGTCATCATACACAAGCAATGAGATACGACAAATCAAGCTGTCACCACGAGAAAATTCCATCTTGATCAACAGCAATGTTCTGCAGCACGTACTGCACATTGATCACGCGACCCTGTTACCGAGCAATGCATTTATGTGTCCAAAAAATATGCGTACGGAACGTGTTTTCGAGAATAGAATTACCGTGTCCGAATCCATACGATGTCGGATCTGCACTGATCAGCAGTTCTGGAAAGCGAACAAGTGTCATGAATGCGACATAGCTCTGGATGCCTGTGAACAATATTCGCAAGATATGCGTTCGTGGCCATGCTCATGGACAAACGATTTGCAGTGCGAAATCGATACAGAAATCGCTACTTAGAGATCATTTCGACCAAACAGTCCGTTATTGAAGTGCTGGTATAAAATGCTCGAAAGGGCTGTTTATAATAAAAGAAAACGAATGTGTAGAGGAATTGCCATATGGCTTGCTACTCTAATCATATATAAGCACAGTCGTGATCGACTTTCATTGTGTTGAATCGTTGTCCAGTGTTTGTAAAACTTCAGTTTGTGTTCTGAACCTTCGTGGTTCTTTTCACTACTTTAAGCACACACACACCATAATGCCTAAGAAGGCTGCCGCCGTCAAAGATGCCACCGGCGTCAAGGTGACTGGCTTCAAACCGCCGGTCAAGAAGACGCAGAAGTTGTCGAAGGCGCAGGCGGCGAAGCTGGCTGCTGCTGTCAAGGACGATGAAGACTATGACGACGACGTCCTTATCGATGATGCTGCGGCAGCGCTGGTGGTCGGAAAAGTTGTGACTATGACCGACGATGCTTGGGCTGCCAAAGTGCAGGAAGCACGCGACGCGGGATATGAAGAAGGCAAAAAGGAATTGAATGACCGCCTCGAGAGTGTCAAGAAGAAGCTCGCCACTTGGAAGCAAAAGTGTAGTGCTTCGGACAGCAAAATCGAAGAGCTCGACGAGCAAATCGAGACGCTCAAGAAGACGAAGACGAAGCTCAAGGACGCGAAGAAGGAGTTGGAAAACAAGCTGGATCCGCTCACTGCCGCCTTCGACAAGCTTCGCCAGGTGTTCAACGTCTCGGAGGAGGAGGAGGTTCTGTCTGTCGTTCTTGAACGCCGCAAGGACCATCTCTGGGCCATGTCCCAGCTACTGCACTGCATGCAGAAATCCGACCAGAAGGACTTGGAATACGCGGCTCAAGTCGGCGAGATCGTTAGCTCCGAGTCTGTCCCGGTCGTCAACGACTCCGACTCTACCGGATCGTCTTCCGGAAAGTAGGGCCATGCACTTGTCCTTAGCTCAGAGTCTGTCGCGGTCGTCGACAACACCGACTCTATCGGATCGTCTTCCGGAAAGTAGGGCCAGGCACTTCCTACAGGCTGATTACACACCAATACAAACAAAAAACACACTGCTTCCCACAGGCAACTGCAGGAGAGAGTGTAAAAAAAAAAAAAAGCGAAAACGCAAAAAACAACAAACAGTCCTGGTGGTATGTTCCACCTATTGGTGACATTTGGGTTCGATTCCCCACTGTTTGACAATCTAAATACGATGTAGAATCAATTCTTAAATGCCATATTTTTTATTTCGTCAGGTGGAAGTTACATTGCGCGATCTATGTCTCGTGTAATGTAGAAATTATGTATATAAGATTACGCCGCATGCTCTCCTGTCGAATTCGCAATGATATTTCTTCGTGTCATACTGTACGGGTTGTTTTTGCAACACATCTCGGCGGTTTGCAATAATACATCGCAAGTGTGTCAATGCACCCTCCCACAAGTCAGGACAGGCAGTCAATCGACGGACGTGGGAGTAGAATTACCAATCGATGCAGCGTGGCGCCATCAGTGTAATCGATGCGTGATTTTAGGAATAAGTGAAAGTTGTGTGGCAGAAACTGCCTTGGATGTTGAATCTTTCCGCGTGGGATTTTGGGCACCGCGCAACGCTGACATCACGCAGTCTACAGTCGCAGTGGTCAAAATTCTGATACCGGCGACGGATGTAACAAATCAACATCTTACGGTTCGAGGGTTCAATACGCCGACCTTACAAGGCTGTGGAAGGAAGACATACCCAGCACTTGAAACAGACGCTGCATTGTGGGCGGCTAACACAGCTCATTGGGCATGGCAAAGCGACTCAACGTACGATGCATCTGTCACAGTGTGTACACCTGATGACCAGATTTGGTTTTATAATTTAAATGTGAAAGCCTCAGAGAAAGAAACTGTACAGTCCTCGCCTGCTGTGATACATTTTGAAATTAGTATCCGAGATAATATCTACTTGACAAGAACCACCACTTCATTGAGCGAGCAGCTGGTCGACCAAACAGTGCCAACATCCATTACACGAGGATTATATCCTATAACTGCGAAAGGCATAAGACCGCTCACATTGGACCTCGTTCCCAAATTATTTTCCGTCATTTGTCGTAATACCGTGTTTTTGGACACATATGGACACAGTGTACAATTGCCCTTTGAGGGAGCGTACATGTCGATGATGACTCGAATTCCTCCCTCGAATTACTGCACCATCAGCAGTCTTGACAAAACATTGTTTATACACATAACTGAGGCTTGCAACGTACCGCAAACAACTGTAATCATCTTAGATCCATATTCAAGTTACAAACTCGTTTCACCAGAATCCGCTGTATCCACAACACCCCAAGAGGGATGTTCCTTTAATGTACAAGAACATTGCAACGTTGGATTTGAACGACCGGCAACTTCAAGTGATTCGTGCACAGCATGTGCAGCTGGTAAATTCAAAAACTTCATGGGTGTCGGTGTGTGTGCTTCGTGCACGGCAGGAAAATTCATGTCTTTCACAGGAGCCTCTGCCTGTGACGTGTGCTCCAATTCACTGGACTTAGAAAGAATTTTTTGCGAATCGTGTGGAGTTCACGCCACTGGTGACACAGGCACAAACCCATTAATATGCAAGTGCAACAGTGGGTTCTTCTTCCAAAATACACAATGTGTGGCATGTGCAGCTGGCAAATACAAGGAGCAAATCCACAACGGTGTATGTGACGATTGTGCGATGGGGACATACAGTACAACTCTGAACGCAAAGAGACAGGACCTGTGTATATCATGTCCATCTGTCTTGGGACACACTTCAGATCCCGGTTCCGACAGCCGTTTGAATTGTATATGTAAACCTGGTTATCAGAGCGATTTGAATAACGATTGTCAGATGTGCGAAAATCGACACTACAAAGCAACGATCAGCAACACGGACAGATGCGTTTTGTGCGAAGCTGGGACGTTCAGTGCCAGTGCAGGATTGAGCGCCTGTGTAACATGTGCCGTCGGATCGTTTAGTGCGGCAGGAGAGACAAAGTGCCGTTTTTGTGCAAACAACAGCGGCATATTCGAACCCAGTAGAGAGTGTGAGTGCGTACGAGGTTATACAAAATTGTCCACAAACTTAGGTTTGGAATGCTATCCTTGTGGAGCAGGTACGTTTAAGAATACAACCGGGAATGCTCCATGCACGGAGTGTGCAAACGGAAAATTCTCCGATAAAGAGAGAAATGAGCATGACGTGTGCATGGTTTGTAGCGCAAACACATATCCTAATCGAGCAAGTGCAGCTTTCTCTTGCACGAGGTGTCCTGATCATTGTGTATCAGACCGAGGAAGTCGGGATGTGACCGCTTGTAAATGCAAACAGGGATTTACAGGCGAATATGGACACTGCAAACAATGCATCGAAGGATTCATCAAGACGATGCCAGGAAACCAAAAGTGCGACGAATGTGAAAGCGGTAAATATGCAGATGAAACATCAACAATATGCCTGTCTTGCGACATCAATTCGTATCCGCTTAGTGACTCGGATCGCACTTCGTGTGCGTGTGTTTCTGGTTATGAGTACGACATCGTGACGTTGAGCTGTACTCAATGTGATGTGGCAAGTCGAAAATACAAATCGACTCTTGGAAATTTCGCCTGCCAAACATGTGCCGACGAAAGGATATACGACCCTCGCGAACAAACGTGCCGAGACCCAGCTTTGACGGAACAAGTAGTCCGATTGTTTCACGGTATCAATTATGTTGCGTTTCACGTGTTTGACGAAAATCCTAATGGCACCCGAATTACCGACATTTTTAAGCGCAATCTCAATTTCGAAAACGTTCAATGGAAAACAGCGACACTCAATACCGAAAGTCCATTTCAAGAGCACGTCCTGAACACGAATGCGCTACCCAACAGGGATTTTTCAAGCAATAATATTTTGCACCATCGCCGAAACGTCTACATGATCAACATTGAGTTCTATGATTCCACTCATTTTGTGGAGTGCAGCTATTACGGTTTACCATTGAGAAAATTTGCAAACATGGATTTACAGTTGGGTAGGAATAATTTTATCCCAGTTTTGTATACTAGTGTTGACGACAACACAAAGATACTGCCGATTCAAGTCGCATCAAACTGTCAGAATGCTAATTCTGTATTATGTTTCCAGTATGTGCAGTATGATGAATTTTCGTGGATCTTCAGGAAGAGTGAGAACGGTGGTTTAATAACAGACACCACGTCCATTAATGCTCAGGGCGCGTGGACGAGCAGTTTTTCGTTTACACCAGGACAATTCGTGCAGTTGACGTTACGAGGAGATCCAAAACGACCCACTGGACAGAATCGCATGCTTCTACAGGTGGATGATTCTGCACTGCTGGACACGAGTCGATCGTCTTCGTATGGTATAATTCCGAATCTGGGCACGCGTCGACTGCTTACAATACCGACAAGCACACTCGATGCGTATTGTCCGACTGAAACATCGGAAACGGCACAATGTGCGTGCATGTCAAACTCGAATCAAATTCTCAGTTGGCCACTCCGGGATTGCAATAGATGTGTTCTCACCAAGACACAATCATGCTCAAGTATGGGCAAACAGCTTGTACTCGCTGCTATAAAGTATACGATTCGCGTAACGGCGCCCAGCGGCGTCGAACTGACCACAAATTCTATAGCGGTAGCAAAACTCAAACGTAGCTTTCAACACAGTACGTCGATACCACTGCCGACAAAGCATGGCGTCGAGTTTGAACATTTAAGCATCCGCGCACAGGCACCTGCAAAGTGCTCATGTGAGGGTACTAATGGTGCAAGCGTGGATTGCAGTTCCGTTGCCTGTGTCTTGACAAACAAAAAATGGCAATTCGAACTCTCCCTGGCCGTCATGGTCAGCGAAGTTTCCAGACCCACTGATGCGGATGCTCTTGTCGTGAATTTCGAATTCGATCTAGCCGGAGTCCGCTACGTGACGAAAAGTACAGAACTACTCCGTCCTGAAACACAGATCGTCAACTCGGTGCCCATTGAGATTTCGCAGCTTTTTCCGTCTAGAACTGGCTCATATGCACTCGTAACAAAGAGATTTCAAATCGTGTGCCCCCGCGACATGAATGTGGTGGACACCACCAAAGGGACGACGTGTCCTTTCGAGGGAGACACTCTCGCCCACATCAATATTGACACCTTGCAACGACGGACTTTACAGACCTTTCTTGACACTCCTAATCTCGTAGCAGCAGGCATAAAGATTCGAGCCAGTAATTCCGGTTCCACAGCTGCGAGCACGCAACATTTCAAATACACTATCCAGAGGGAGCGCGGTCAATCCACTCTTTACGTGACTATCAAACAAGCACAATTTGAGACATGTTCCATTGCCGGTGTTTATAAGATAGTGGGTCAGTTTTCGTGTGCAAGTCCGTTCATAGTCAATACACCAGATTGTGCATCGCCATTTTCTACTCCTCCCGTTCAACAGACGGACTCGTTGCATATCACAATGATTCGGGCTGACAGAACGAGTCTTCCTGCCGTTATATGGAATAAGGATTCCGAGATCTCAAGACCCGAGCAGCAAATCACGTTCAAGCTGGCAGCAATAGACGATACGTTGGAAATTGATTTAAGACTCGATGCTTTCGAGTGCACTAATACGGCGAACAGAATCAACATTTCGATCACAACATCTGCACCCGCGGCTTTGGATCGTTTGAATGGATTGAACAGTAGCGTACAAACATGCCGAACAACACAGGATTGCGCCTGTAGAATAGGAGGAAACAACATTAACTGGCCATTGGATGAATGCAATGCTTGTGTCGTTTCCAACCTAGATGGTGGGGTATGTGACGGTATGAGTGAGTCCTTTGTCAGTAGTATCAACAGCATTAATTACAACATTTTCGTCAGCAATCAAATTGTAGACGCTGATTCTGTTGCGATAGGTAAATTGAAAAATTCAAAGCCATTCATTGTACAAGGACAGTCGTATCATTATGACCATTTGTCGGTTCGGTCATATGTGTTGCCAACAGGTGTTGGCTGCTTCAACACTGACGATCGCACTTCTCTTGCCGACGCGCAATGGAGCACCAATAGTTTTCAGAATTGTGTGATCCGGCGCAAGATTTTTTTCTTTTCCCTGCCAATCAAGGCTTCGCCTGCTGAGATCATCGAGTTACCTGGCATTGCACTTAGAGTGAATTTTGAGGTTTCGATCGGTGACACTTTGTACGTCACGAAAACACAGAAAGATCTCAGGTCATTCGACGGCATTTCGTCGGGCGTTCAATATCGCACTACCATCCACGACGCAGCCGCCCTGACAGATTCTCCACGTCGGTACCCACTTTCTGTGGAGATGATACCAAAGCAATTTGAAATCACGTGTTCTAGTGCACAGCCAATCGTCTGTCCATTTGAGGGCAACTCTTTGACTTTCCTGTCCCTAAAATCAGTCAATACAGGCGAAGTGGTCACTTCATACAGGATTTTACTTCGAACAATTCCCGACAAAGAATTGTACATCAAATTGAACGCATTTACGTTTGCGCAGCGTGATGATCCCGGAACATTACAAGCTTTTTGTTTTGATCCATCGCATGAATTGTATAACGAGGCATTAGCGAATGGTTATTGTAAAGATAATTTTAAGTATTCTAGACTTCCGGTAACCAGTACGGACAGATTACAGGTCTTCTATTATGAATCCGCACTTGCACGACGGGAAAATATATACCGCCCGGGCATTGGGTTACAAGCGGGCAATAAATGGAAGTTGAGTACGACTGGCGACCTCCTTGAGATCATACTTACCACCGACGGAATTTATGGAAATCAGGACGATTTTGCCTTTAACTTCACAATTTCCACCTCTGTGATTTTCGAGGCGCCATGTCTTGCCGGTACATCTGGTCCAGCCGGCGGACCTTGTGTGGATTGTCCAATGAATACCTACAATTCAGTCGCGGGATCCACTTGCACAAGTTGCCCGTTGTTTTCCAACACAAGTTCCGTACGCACCACCACTTTGTTGTCGTGCCAATGCCAAGCCGGCTATGGTCGCACAAGTTTGAGTTCCAGTGCATTTACATGCTCAATATGTGCTGCCGGAACGTTTCGTGGCGTCTCAAATTGCGAATTATGTCCTGTGAATTCTAATTCCAACGAAGCAAGCAATCAACTTAACGATTGTATTTGTAACGACAACTATATTCGTATCAACAGCCAGTCTTCATTTTATTGCCAAGTTTGTTCTTCGAATCAATATTACACAAAGGTCAATGGAGTTGGAAAGTGCGAATCGTGTCCACAGTTTTCTGTCTCGAGTAGTGGCAGCTCGTCTCTCAGCAACTGTAAATGTGCAGCAGGCTATATGCAACAAAGTTCGACGAATACTCTCTTCGTATGTCAGGCATGTCTGAACACACAATATTACGTAGCAGGCACCGATACTTTGGGCAGCTGCCTGTCGTGTCCGTCCTTCTCCACATCGTCGTTTGGAAGTTTGGATGGCATTGCCTCGTGTGCGTGTGGTTCTCCGTATGTGAAAAAACTATTGTCGATAGGGACTGCGGGGGATTTTCAATGTGATAAGTGTGCAAATAACCAATACCGTACCAATGCGCAAAATCAAATTGCAATATGCGTGGAGTGTCCAGATTTTTCGACCTCACCGATCGGTAGTTCTACCATTGGCCAGTGCACATGCGATGCCAATTTCACCAAAGCACTCGGAATTGGTTCGCTTTTCACGTGCGTGTCGACAACGCAATTAAACTGTCAACCCGGATACGTTAGTGCGACTACAGGATTATGCATACCTTGTGAAGCCGGTACCTACAAGCAAGGACAAAGTAGTACGACGTTGTGTATGACATGCGGCGTCAATTCACAATCAAACTCGGGTAGTGCTGTCTGCACATGTGACCCCGGACACACAAGAATTGATGGGGCATGTGTCGAGTGTCCTGCAAACTCATACAAGACTGGAGTTGGAGACCAAATGTGTGATTCTTGTGCATCGCATCACGTTTCACCCACCGGCAGTGTGGAAAGTGCGTCGTGTGTGTGTGGGCCGGGTGCTGGTGGCAATACGTGTGTCGTGTGTGCGTCTGGGACTTTTAAATCTACAAATGGCAACGGTGTGTGTGAAGCATGTGCCGCAAACATGGTCTCTGTCGTTGCAAGCACATCGCGAAATAACTGTATGTGTGCTCAAGGGTACGGAGGTCAAGCATGCACACTTTGTGCGGCAAATACTTATAAGGAAGAACTGGGTCCGAGTGATTGTGTAGGCTGTATACTGAACTCTGTTTCCCTACCAAAGAGCACACGCGAGATAGATTGTACATGTGTTGGTAGCGAAGGTTGGCAGACGACACTGAAATCACCTCGGACATGTGAACGCACGGTAATCCTTACAACAAAAAAATACGAAGTGCCATTCGATCTCTACACCTTCACCAATAACGTCAATGACGTACGAACAAATTTTAAACTTGCTCTCGCTCTCGCGCATGCAAGTAACGTCGCAAATATCACGTTGACGTATTATGCCACAGGCACCACCGCACCAGTGTTTACGGATCGTGCTCGTCGCCGAAATATGTTACAAATTTCAATCCCAAATACCAGACCGCTACAAATGACCTCGTGTACACTTGATGCCAGCATACAATCGTTCGCAAGTATACCTCTCCCTGCGGATAGCACGACGCTGGCTCAACTTCGAATTACATATCCGAGTCTCGTTCAATATACCAGCTTAACACCTGAATTCTCGTCAGGCAACGGTTTTTCTCTTTTTGGTTTAAGCACACTGTGGTTAGCTGTTATAGGTGGTTCCGTTGGATTGTTGTTTTGCATAATAATAGTGTTCGCATGTTGTTGCCGGCGTCGGGACCCATGGGAATCTGACAGCGACATCGGCCGTCTCTCACGAAATAGACGATCCGACGCGTATGGAAGCATGGATCGCGAACGGAATTGGGATCACGACCGACTTGAACATTCTCAGTATCGCCGAGAGTATCCACAGAATGCACCATATCATCATACACAAAACTCGAATCACGAGCGTCATGAGTAGGACTCTTTTGATGATTGTTTCAAAATGTATCGACTCGTACGTGATCTTGCATGTGCAGTTTGGACATAGAGATATTTGTGTACTGTCGCTTGTATTTCATGAATTAAAAGTACTTGAGCGCTACTGAGTTTTCATTTGTGCACGCCTCGCTGCAAAATGTACATACGTCAGTGTGCGGTGATGGAAGTCGTCTTTTTGGAGAGCATTGTGACGATGGCAACGACAACAATGATGACGGTTGTTCCCGATTGTGCTTAGTCGAATGTGGATTCGTGTGTCATATGCAAAATGAGAATCGCGACGAATGTCGAAGCATTTGTGGAGATGGTATCATTGCCGGGATGGAAGTATGCGATGATGGCAATCAAAAATCCAACGATGGTTGTAGTCGTTTGTGTGATCGAATCGAATTGACTTACGTGTGCACTACTGAAGTGTCCGACGACTCGCGTTGTCAAAGATCCATGAAGAGTAAATGTCGGGGAAAGGTCTTGAAATCAAGAACTACTCGATTTGTGTCGTGGCTCTGGCGTTGGTTGCAACGACCGTAATTCAATAAAATCGAACGCCACTCGTGACATCACGAGTCCAAAGCAAAAGACAAACACGCAATCGCATGCCGCGTGTAAGGATTTGGGTACAATGCCTAGAATTATCTCGGTGATATTGTATAAAACCCACAAAAAATGTACAGTATTCTGTTGCATTGTGACAATGGCTGGCCACCAGGCGAAATTCTCAACGTCGTCCAAAGCATGTTGGGCAGCGAATCCATGTCCAAATGTCAGATAAAATGCCATACCCAGAAGAAATAGTATTGAAAATAACGTACGGATGCGAAAAGGGCACAAGTATGCCAGTGGACACAGCACACAACAACTGAGTTGTAAACCGCAAACGACATACATGATAAGCACCATTTCACGTCCGAGCTGAGAGCGTAGCCACGGAACAGGATCGGGAAATGCGAAAAATGACATTGTTTGACTGTAATAATATGCACAAGCAAGTATGACGGCGAAGATGAAGGCCAACGCCATCACGTTTAATTTTCACGCTCCGTACAACTTTGATGCTGTATCTTTTATAGGCCGTCATGCGACACCACATGCACCACTACGCATGATTTTCAGTTTTTGAGGAACAGAGGGGAATCGAACCCCTTTGAAAGAACACCAATTCTGTTCCATGTTTACAAATGGTTGTCTCCATGGGTAACACGCGATCGATTAGGGTGTTATGGTGTCAAATCGCGTGCTACAGACTGCTCAAGCAGTCACGACTTCTTCTTAGTCAATTTATCGGCGGAGTTCACGTGTTTGGTGTTGCGAACTAGACGTTTGGTTGACGCAGCAGGTTTCTTAGAATGTTTCTTGGGCATAATGACTTTCTTAGACGCACTCGCTTTCTTGGACGCACTCGCTTTCTTGGACGCACTCGCTTTCTTGGACGCACTCGCTTTCTTGATAGACGTAGCTTTGGCAACAGAAGATTTCTGCAGCCGATCGGACTTTGTCTTCTGTACGGCGGGAAGTCTCTTATACAAATCAATTTCCCTCTGCATTGCAGCCATATCAGAGTGGCATTTCTCCATCGATTTCACCAACCCTGCATGGCTCATTTTCTGTCTCTTGGCGGCGGATGTACAAATGAAATCCGACGACAAATCCGGAGACGCACTACGGGATGATATGTTACTTACAAGAACTGGCGCAACGCGTGCTGAAATCACTGCACGTGGCGACAAGGATTGCGTGGCATTTTGCACAACTGGAGTGTTGTGTCTCGACGCACGAGGAACGATTTGTCCAGATGCAGCAGTACCAGACAACATGAGAGACCTCGATGCACGTGAGCGTGGGTAAATGGTAGCAGAAACGTTGTTTGCGGATGCAACAGGAACAATGAGGGGAGGAACAATTTGTGCGATGCGAATCTGACGTGCGTTGTACATATTCTTCAAAGTCGTACACACTTTTGCGCCTTGTTTATAGCACCAAGTGGCCACAACGACCACGATCCCATATACGAAGCGGGCCACTTCCCACATAGATTTAGCAAATCCCTCAAGTTTTCCGCCCGTCCAGTTCCAAGTGTCGACAATGAAAACTTTAAGTGTCGCCATGTGATCTTTGTACTTATCAACCCACGAAGCAGTGTAATAAATCTGGACTGTGCGTACAAATAAAGTGAGGCCAAGAAGGTTACGAATTATGGATTCATACTCCGTCAGGTCGCACAAACACAACACAGCCTGAATGACCAACGTCAGTAACATCCACTTCTTTTCCGGCTTCCCCCCAGTGTAGGTCAGGAAAATCAGAATATAATGCATGGCCCCTGTTTCAAACATGACTGAGTCTGTGTTCGAGGTCGACGGGTCCCACCAACGCATCATTTTGTTCCAGAAGAACAACAAGCCCATGTCCAAGAGCATAAGAAAGAAACGAGCAGAAATTGCCCATACCACCTTGCCCAAGTCACAATCGACCATGACGACACTGTAGATGCCGACAAAGCCAAAAACGCGCGTGTGCCAACATTTGCAAGCAGAGTCCATGAAAATCCGGACCAGAGCCTTATGCCAAGTCGAGACCTGGTTCATCCACGACATCCAACATCCCAACAAGGAGAACTCGACGTGAACGTAGTTTGCGTCGACCTTGTGCATGAAGTCCATGTACAAGTACAAAAGGAATAGCAAGGTGACAATGCCATATGTCACAAACGGCTTCAACACTTCCCAGACTTTTGACATGTCGAAAAGTATTCGAACCAACAAAGTTTTTGTTCTGTCAGTCGGACTGCAACGAGCACGTCGCGACACGCGATAGCACAAATAATTACTTGTAGAGCAATGAAAACCAAAAACTTAACAACGTTTGCTTCCCTACGGCAACACTGGCGACACGATAAGTCGTAGCTTATATAATAAAATGCCGCGAGGCAAGAACAATGGCAACAGGTTTATTTTAATTTAATCAGAATCTAACTGCATTTCATCGTAAATGAAGGGTCCCGCGAATGCGTTCTCGTCAAAAATTTCTTTGTACAGAAGAGGGTCCAGAAGAGTGCTCGTGTCGTTGAGAAAAGCATCGTCGAATTCACACACGACGATTTCGTTTACCACTGGCTGAAGGCCACGCAAATACGAGTTAGACCGGAGACAAAAGTCGGCGAAATCTTGTCCTCCCCACTCGATAATGGCAGAAGATACGCAGCTGTCCTGTCCTGCCAAACTGCGTTTGCGACAAAGCCACGACGCGAACGAAACGCACCCGTCGTCTCGGACCGAGAACACGTGCTGAGAAACCAAATGCGACATGAGACGTGCCGTACATTGAGGCTCCTGGAGATGACGAAGGTAGACGTACATTCGCAAGCATCTTTCCATTTCGCATGAGCCACGATGCAGCTTCACAAATGATTTTTTGACGCGACTGATGGCTGCAATGATCTTCTGCTGTTCTACTGTCGTTTTGCCCCGAATACGGTCATAGATCATGACCAGCATCTTCAGCGCATTGAGATCAAGACCGAGCACATTCTGTAACAGAGCAGGCTGCACTTTACAAACAAGACTGGAACAGAAAATCACTACAACGCGCAGATGTTCCAACGTCACCAGCGACAGCTTTTCGCAATTGGCCAGAGGCGGCATTTGTGTGTTGTGTGTGGTCATAGTCACCGATTTGTAATTGTACACATCGCATACCATTTGCATGTTGCAATCGTGTCCGGATATAGCGTCGTCTTTATAGTACCACTCATACAAGTCCTTGGTGGTGTAAGACAGACTGCCGCGGATCTGCAGCAAGAAGCCATGCAGAACAGCAACCGTAGCCAAAACATCATGTTTGTTTTGAATAATCTCGCCGCACAAAATCAGACGCGCCTCCAGGATGACCCTGCGCACAGTGTGATGCCATATAGCGCTTTTCCAAGTCTCATATCGGCCGTCCCACGGACCGCTGTTATATTCGTTGCAAAAAAGTGGAACATTCATCTCGACCACGCTAGCTTGTCCCTGGAGCGTACGAATGCGTCGCGCGTGCGATTGCGCCATATTGATTCCATGATGTATTTCGCCACCCACAAGTACAGTGGCATTCACGAGAATGGACTGAGCCCATTTCCGCTCGACATACTTCCGAATGTCTTCAAAGTCTCGCACCAACACGCAAATACAAATGATTTTTTTGAACAAAGCCTCGTTGCCCTCCGCAAACCCGATATGCTGAATCCAACCTTGCGTCTCTTTGACAATGGCCGGATTCGCCAAGTGGACATTGCGCCGGGCGCGGAGTTCGTCGCTCTGCTGGGCGCAAGCCTGAAGTGCATACTCTTCGAAAGAACGCAACAAAAGAGACTCTTCCATTGCAACTAGAGCGTGTTTGCGTGGAGACAACATGACCTGTCGGTAGAGTGAGGAATCTGTGCCAAGAATCCACGTCAAAATGTCGCGCAATTGGGCGTGCATGGTCGTGCAGGTGACTTTTTGGGTCGCGGTGGATCGTATTAAAGAACAAAATTGCTCAATTCTATTTCGAGCAATTTGAGCCGATTCGCGTCGAATGTATGCACATTCCAGACCATTCCCATTCACGCCACTCGACTCCTTGCCTTACACTGCTTATATAAACCGCCAACATTATGCTGTGGCATTGTAACGATGCCATTCGTACAAAGTCGAATTCAACACAGACGGGAATTTTTATTGGGGAAAATAAGCCGAGTCCTCTATGAACACTACCCCGACGATGGCACTTTGTGCATGCTTCATAATTTGCATGCGACTTCATCACGATTACGGAAACATGCGACTTTGATCGATGTGAGAAATGAGTTGAAAGAGGCTCGATTCGTTTTCTTGAACATGACGTCGTCCATTAACAGTATGCTCGAATTGCATCTCAAGACTCCCTTGAACGATATGACCGTTCTCGATCAATTCATGATGCAAGATGAAAGTCAAGAATGTTCACGCTTGCGTGTCTTGAAAGATCTCTTTGATCGCGTAAGATTCTTGGGGTATCCTCTCAATTACACACCTTACATCGTCAAACTCATGCAAACCGCAGAGTATGTGCACGAGACCTGTACAGATCGTGACTTCAGTCTACTCTCGACGCAAATGCACAATCTGGCAGCATGTCTAGACAATCTTAAAATATTGTTCAAATCTGTGTATTATGTATTCAAATGCACCGCGTTCCAGGTTTTTTCAAGTGGACCACAGAACATCACATCAAAGGATTTGATTATGCGACGACGGGCTGAAATGTCTGATAGGATGCTCTCCGTCGGGGTGTTTGACCACATGCTGACGGTGTGCACCCGATATCCCGCGCAGCACGATTTACTGTATCAATATTTGGACATTCTGAAACTTCTGAGTCCCAATGCCCAACGAATTTTTTTCCGTCGCCGGCAAAATATGTGGGTACTTCAAGAATTGATGCGAAATGCAACGTCGGATACAGGACACAGTATATATTTCTCCGGTATTACTTTGTGTTATGCAGAGTTGATGGACATAATGTACTACGAGGACGAAGATTGGCGTCGTCTTGCCTCGCAACATGACGAAAGTCGTGTTGCCATCGTCATGGCGGAAATTATGTTGGTGATTCTAACGAAAGAACCAGAAAGTGGAGCCGCGTGGAAACTTTTCAAAATCATTAGCCTATATATGGGGAGTCATACTATTCTCACCCTGTATGCCAGTGGATGGATGGACCGCCTCTGTGTTTGCGAATTCCCAGATAAAGACATCCGTGGCACGCTTATCCAGCGCTGCATTGCAGCGTTGAGAAATCAAGACACCGTATCAGAGGCAGACCGATTATGGATTCAAAAACACAGTGGAATAGACAACAAATCTTAGTACTGCCCGTTGCAGGGGTGAGTGTCGAATTGGACGCAGTAGTTGGCACCAGACACTCCAGATGTCTCATACATTGCGGTCAGATCGTGCGCTGAATAGGCCGATGGGCAGTTTGCTGGGTCCAGCTTGGCGCCATGGATAGACACTGCTGGGAATAACACTGTTCAAAAACACACACACACACACATTAATTAAAACTGAAACATAGTTCTTGTATACTTGCAATTTTGTTCACGACAGTCTTAGCATGTCTGTCACCATGGTGCATTCCTTCACAAATACAAATGAAATGTAGGCAATTGTACTATGTCTGTATACTTACTTTTGTAATCTCACAGCGTCTCTCTGGTATTCTCGTGCACACGCACACTTTCTTTCACAAAAAGGGCTTGAATTTACCAAGAGGACACATCTCGCAGGAAGATGTCACTCCTTGTGGTTCTGACTTGTATTTTCCAGCTCCACACTGCGTGCACACATCACCATTTGCGCCGCTCCACCCATCGTTGCAAACGCAGGAGGTGATAGATGTGCTGTAGACGGGCGAGTGCGAATTAGCTGGGCATTCCAGACACAAATCGGATTTCAAATACGAGCCAGCAAGACATGCTACTGCCGAGATAAGGTTGGACTCTGTTACCATATTGCGCACAATAGCTGTGTGGTTGGAAGCTGCACTCGTGACAGCGATAAAGTTATTGACGGAAAGAGCTAAGAGAACCCGTTGATCTTCCTGGAGAGTATCTGACACAATCGTAAACGAAGCTCTCCGATACAACGGGAATGATGTGTGTAGGTACTCCAGTCCTCCAATGCGCAATGTGTTGATGTTGAGAAATCCCCCAATTTGTTGTCGCAGCGCGAGTTCTAGGACTGGCAACGGTTGATGTCGTGGGGGCATGTTGAATGCATGTGTATTTCTGGTTGTCATTGGCATCATATCAAACACGTGAGCATTCACCCTATCTTCGACTTGCAGCAGTCGCCGCGACGAAGAGAGACTCGCACAAAACTTGATGTCACAATTGCACGGACAGTGCTCGCACACGTTCAACCTTTCACAAATTCCTATGCCAAATGCTTCACACAGCTGACCTCCTGCCTTCTCAGCTGCCTCTGGTATTTTCCGGCGAATATCGCATGTTTGAACCATCGGCAATTCTACTGGCAATGCCACAGTATCGATTGTATGCCATTCTAGTGAGAATGTGTCATAGTTCTGCAACTGACGTGATTTGATAACAATCTGGACAATACCTTGCTCTGATACGATTTCGTCTGGTAGTATTGGCGCGACCCATTGTCCCAAACCTGTATCATAGTAATTCACCAATTGTGTGAAAGTTGTACATTCTGCGCATACCTCAAGTCTATTTGGCCCACACCATACGTTGGGAGGACAAAATTCGTGATTTTGAGTGGTAGATGTATATGCCATTGTTTGCTGTGCAACATGAACTGATGTGATTCGAACCACAAGGATACGTGAACTCTGAATGATCCATGAAGCCACTGTTTTCGAATCAACTCCACCACTATTGATTTCACCGTGACTCTGTTCAGCGTTGGTTGTGTATACTGCTCGGCTCATTGGATATGTCGGTGTACGTACAAGGTCATCCCACGGACTCAGCCCGACCAATAAATCGCTGTATGTAACGGTGGTTGTGTCTTGCACCATATTTTGTAAAGCTGCCGACGGTAACGTCGACATTGCAAATGAGCTTGGCACAGCTGCGTGCTGATACGAATCTGACCATTCCAGATCGATTTGGTTCGTGGGATGTGGCAACGCATTGAATAGAGTGTCGCAAAATGTGTAGAATTGACTCCCACCCCCATACCTTGGAAAATCCACAAGATTGCCTCTCCGAACGACAAGCTGTACAATGCCTTCGTCTGATACTACGCGTATCGGTAGTATTGTTGTCATGAGAATGCATGGCCGGTCGTTTCGCATTTGTGTTGTCAAAGTACTGTATGTAGTACATGATGCACAAATGGTATCTTCGTTTTCGCCACACCAGTTATTAGGAGGGCACGATTCGTGATTATTCGATGTTCTTGTCCAGTAAAGCTTGTCCTCGTAGCGCAAAGACACGCGCGAAATTATGACGGTAAGTTGTTTTAGCGACTGGATGGTCCATGTAAAGATTGCCTCGGATTCGTGCATGTCACTACTGATTCTACCCGTGCCACTGACACCTCTATTGTAAACTGTGTTGCTCATCAACATATACTCCCACGACTCAGAACCTGGCATGGTAAATTTCTGACCATACATGACCCGCGTAAGCAGTTTGTCTGTGGCGGTTTCTTCGGCTGGATTGCATACCTCATTACACGAGCAGCTGCACACAGAGCACGCTGTCGCGTTACCCATGTCCTTCCACTTATTGTAGAGACATTGATCTGTTGCGGCAATGTGCGCGCACGTATACCTGAGAAGATTTGATATTGAGTCTATCATTGTCGTGTTGGTCTCTGCGGGGCACGTCGGGTTGTCCATGTACTCTTCCGCACACGTTGATCCGCATTGACAAGCACATCTTGTGCATGTTTGATATTCAGCGTCGTCGACTCTGCAGTGTGGCTTGTACCAATCGTAATCATATGCCATACACCCAATATTGACAGGTCCTTTAAATGACAAATCCGATCTGCAAGTACATGTACTTGAACCACACTCGGACCCAACCACGCATTGCGAATTCACTTCAATTTGACACACAGAGTCACATCGATCACCAGATACAACATTGTTGTCATCGCACTCCTCTGCACCAGCTCGTATTCCGTCGCCACACATTGTGGCACATGCTTGTGCCCCATTTGTTCCCGGAGTAAGCGATGCAGAACACGAGTATCCGCACTCCAATTGACACGCTGACGAACACCCATCTCCATTCTGCATGTTCCCATCGTCGCATTCTTCGAGTGTAGTTTTGAAGCCGTCAGCACATTTGCTTTCACACGGGGTCGTGCCACACTGAACGACATGGCATTCACTTCCAAGTTCAACTTGACAAAGTTGGTTGCATCCGTCGTCTATCAGCAAGTTGCCGTCGTCGCAACTTTCCATTCCAGCCAATACACCATCACCACACGACGTTTGACAAACAGCACCTTGGCAATCATATCCACACTCAAGCACACACGAGTCAGAACAGCCGTCGCCACTCACAGTATTACTGTCATCACACGTTTCATTTGCAGTCATGCGTCCGTCTCCACACACCGCGTGACACTTCGAGTGGGTGCAAACGCCATTCTCGAGACAGTAGTACCCTATTTCTACGTGACATGTCTTGTTGCAGCCATCTCCCGCATTGGTGTTGCCATCATCACAGGCTTCCGAGTCAGCACGGAGAGAATCACCACAGAGTGTGTCACACAAATCCATCTGCAGTGCCGTACCACCTGTGCAATAATAACCACATTCTTGCGAGCAATGTGCAGAACATCCATCCCCTGCAACGTTGTTGGCGTCATCACAGAATCCTACGACGTACAGCTCGGCTCCGAGCGTGAAACCGTCACCACAGACCTCATTACCGTGCAACCAGAAGCATTGCGATGCCGCACATAACGTATGATTGCAGATGAATCCTTTCTCTATTGCACAATTCCAGCATCCGTCTCCCGAATTGGAGTTGCCATCGTCACAAGACTCGAATCCTGCCACCATACCGTCGCCACATAATGCAGCAACGCACGGAGAGCCGGGCAACAGACAATTGTATCCGCACGCCATTGCGCAAGCAGAGGAGCATCCATCACTGTTCTCAACATTGCCATCGTCGCATTGTTCTGTTCCCCGTTGTTTGCCGTCACCACACGCTGGCGTGCATACAGAAGAAACCAAGTCTTGAAAAGATGTACAGTTCCAACCCTCTTCGACCAGACACTGGTAACACCCGTCGCCGCTACCTGATTGACCGTCGTCGCACTGTTCTTGACCACGCACTTGCTTATCACCACATATCGCAGTGCACTGTAAAGCATTGCAGGTCCAACCATTTTCAAGTCTGCACCCTGAACTACAGCCATCGAAATCAACGAGATTTCCATCGTCACATGTTTCTGGCGATAATATGCGACCATCTCCGCATATTGTTGTACATGCTTGTCCAGATAGGCAATTCCAACCCACCTCTGTTTCACAAACAGCACTACAGCCATCCCCGTGCAGTAGATTCCGATCATCGCATGTTTCCTTCCCAAGAACCAACCCATCTCCACATATTGCACTGCACGACGAGGGTACATCCTGCACAGACGAGCACATCCAGCCCAATTCAGTTTCACAAAACCCGTTGCATCCGTCGCTGCTTATGTCATTACCATCATCGCAATACTCCAAGACCTCCAATTTCGCATTCCCGCATACGGGGCATCCACACACACACGGACATCGGCGACACGTTTCATATAGGTCATTGTCGGCTTGGCAATATGCGTTCCAGTTGTCGAGTGTTGCGTTAGAATACTGCACACAACCCACGTTTCCAAACAGACCAGACGTTGTTTTGCTGTCCACGCACGAAGTAGTTGAGTTTTCGAAAACGTTGAAACTGCTCAACGGTGTCAATGCCATTTCAGAGAGTTTCCACGATGCTTCATATCCATTGAGTGAATACTGTCGTCTTTCAGGTCGATACCATTCCATATTGCTCTGAATAATTATACGTAAAAATCCGGTTGTACAATTCAGACTGGGCAACGGTTGTGACGAATCTCTAAACGTATATGCAAGTGCTGTGGTAGGAAAACGACAGGTTATGTCACGACATGTTTGCACAATGAGTGTGACCTCCAGACTTTGAGTGATTGGAAACCTCCACACGTCTCCGTCTCCGAATAAATCAACACTGGTGACCGCAAATTCAATGGCTGCAAGTGAAGAGATCAGCCATTCACATCTAAACCCTTGGTGAGGTCGACTCTCATTAAGACTAGCAGGTCCAAACCCGGGGCCATCGTCCACATACCCACGAAATTCACCCAGCGCAACACGTCCTGGATCACATGGACAGCCACCCCGACACGTCACTGACGCATTGTATGTGGGCACGCGACAAGAGGACGCGCACTCACAGGGACATGTGGAGCAAGTCGCAAACTGCGCATGGTCGGCTCTACAAAATGCGTTCCACGAGAATGGTGTTGTTTCCTGATAACGATCACAGCCAACGTTGTAGTACAATCCTGATGTTACGTTTGAATTGCACCGCGCGGGGACGAGTGCACTGGTGACATTGGAAGGAATGATTTCTGACAACTGCCATGTAAGGGCAAATTTCTTTGGTAAATGCAATTGGTTCATCCACAATATATTGATAGCCTCCCTGTATACTATTCGCATAAACCCTGTTTCTGACGTGTAAATATGATCGCGGCTCCATGGGTTCTCTACTACATATTGAGGGTTTCGGCACGTGGGATCCCAACACCGCTCGATGAGCAATGAATCTGTAAACTGTAATGCCAACTCGCTGAATTTTAGGCTTATGGCACTTGCGGAACTGATGACCCACACACACGCACTAGCATTTGTGTTTTGGACGCGCTCGTAAGATATAACACCCATACTGGCAAAAGGAGGTTCCTGACAATCACAGGTGCCAGAACACGAGACCTGGGCGATCCCGCCCTCAAATACTGTCTCATTCATACAGTCAGCAGTGCACCCATCCCATATCAGCATATTTCCATCGTCACATTCTTCATCGGGTGTGCGGATACCGTCACCACATACAGTGCTGCAATCACTTCGGGCACAAGCAGTCCCTTGCCGAGTCCATGGACACGTCCATCCAAGTTCAATTTTACATTCCGAGCTGCACCCGTCTCTGTCGACCAAATTGTTATCATCACACTCCTCTATTCCACCACCTATTCCGTCACCACATACCGTGTGACACGTGTCATAGTACGGCGTAGCATCTTTGGTGCAGTTTAACACACAACTGTCAAAAGTGTCGCTGCACTCGACTTTGCAGGCCTTACTTGCATTGAGACCTGGAGTGCATATCCAACCGCATTGGATCTTGCAGTTCCAGCAACCATCTCCGAATTGTGTGTTTCCGTCATCACATTCCTCGTCGGGTGCTAGGAATCCATCACCGCATACAAGTAAATGACGCAGTGTCGGTGTTGACGCAAGACACGGCGCATCGATGAGATCCGAGGTCGTTACCAAGGCGCCCATCACATTGCTACCGAAGCTATTTACAACACATGTACCAGGCGGACCATGTGAGCAAAACATTCGCTGTTGTGTGTCCGTTGTGTACGTTGTTGTGGCCGATTCGGACAAATTCACTCGACTCATGTCACTGGTGTCATATGCTACCAATTTGCGCTTTCGAATGTCAGTGGCATAGGATTGCAGAGTGAATAAAAAATTGGAATTGCCACTAAATAAAACACCTAATGAACCCCGTTGCACGGTATCGATAACTGAAACACGATTAGTACTGAGGTCGTACTTTCGCAGTCTGGCGTTCTGTGCATCCATACCGTCACTCAAAGATTCCCCATATTGAACGTCGAAAAACACAAAATAAGAACCATTCGGGACCGCGGCAATTGCTTCGAAGTATTGATCCGTCGTGGCTTGCAAGAGAAAGCTGTGTCGAATTGGGAGAGATGTCATGTCCAATAATCTCAAAAGTGAACGACTTTGATCTATCAACACTAGTGCACTCTGATTGTGCACAAGAGCGATTTCTGTAAGTTGTGAAAAACGAGCCAAGTCGCCCGGACCAACGTTCCTACCAGAAGCGGACAATGATCCTGCAAGAATTTCTCTTGTATACGACGTAGCTTTGTACACGTATCGCACGACGACATTGTCGAATGGAAGATATATGTCGCCAGTTGTGGAGATATCGAACGCTTGGTTCGTGCCCCTGCGTAAGTCATCATCCGAGATGATGTCGATTGTTTCTCCCGTCGCTACGTTAACACTTTGAATTTTCCGCTCGGCAGCAGCTAGAATGAACCTGTCGTCATGGGAAAACTGGGCAGAAATCGCCACGAATGTGTTTTTGGACGGACTCTCATTCATACGCACATGCAAATCTGCCAGGGACAAACACACGGCCAAGGGTGCTGGAGTTGTGGTGATTATAGGCGTGGTCGTTGTTGTAGTTGGTGTCGGCGTTGTGGTTGTCGTAGTGGTTGGTACCGGTGTCGTTGTAGTGGTTGGTACCGGTGTCGTTGTAGAGGTCGGTTCCGGTGTCGTTGTAGTTGTGATTTCTGGTGGTGTGGTAGTAGCTGTTGTGAACAATGACGTCGTCGTGGGCGTTTCTGTCGTGGTCGATGGCGGCGGTGTTGTTGTTGTTGTTGTGGTTGGAAATATGGTGCGTGGTAATAACCTCCACATCAATTCCACCCCGTTAAAGGCGGCGTTGACATTACCTGGATTCGCATTGGCGGAAATTCTAACACGTACGAAGCCGGTCGTGGAATGTAGTTGGTATTTGTTCTCGTGTATTGATGATAAATACAGCATTGAATCAGTCGTCCACGCTTCTTGAAAAATATGGACAGCATTTCCCGTTGCATCGTCGCACATGGCGTCCAAACATTCTTCAATGTGAATGCTAACCGCAGCACCTATGTTAATTTGCAAAAAGTGCACAATTATGTCCGCCGACGAAGTTATATACCAAGTACAACGAAACCCATTGAAATACGGATGAACTCTGATGGTGCCGAATGCAGAAGTCAACGACCCTACAGGTGTTGAGTCTCCACATTGCAAGCCAGCCCATTGTGATTGTGTCACGTCACCTCTTAGTTCTGTGAGTTGGTTTGGGCTGTATGTCCTCTTGGTAACAACCCAATTCGCCGTAAAAGATGTATCTATACCGACGAACAACGCGTCAACAGCAATTTGCAAAAATTGTATACTGCTTGTGTCATTGGACTTGAAACTGACGAATTGAAATGTTCCAATTCTCGATTGTCCGTTGAGAGTATAGGTTGGTTGCAACTCATCACTGTTTACAAACAAACTTTGTGTTCTAATTGATGTACAGGTATAGTCTGTACAAGTACGGATCAATACATCAGAGGAAAGATTCAAATCACGGAAATATAACGTTAAATCGTCAGACGACTGGAGCGTCCATGTACATTCCGCAGCAGTGTTGCCATTCGTCTGTAAATTGAAAACACCCGAGTGTATAGTGCCATGGCTTTGCGTCATTTCTGCACCAGCACACGGTCCACGGCTGGTCAAGGTCGCCATGAGTGAGGACGAATTTGATTTCTCGATCGTGCACAATGCGTCACACCCGTCATTCCCAAGATTGTTTCCATCATCACACTCCTCTACACCAACTCGTGTACCATCACCGCACACTGGTATACACACACTGACGTTTCCAGGGCATCTGTGTTTTACCAAGTGCTCCCGACGACACGAGAAGAAATCCTCGTAATGACACGATGAGGAGCATCCGTCGCCTGAAATCAGGTTGCCATCGTCGCACTCTTCGCTTTCCGAAATCCAGTGATCCCCACAACCTGTTGGCGTACATGTGCTCGGTGGTGACAGAATAGTGCCGTTCAAACATGTCCAACCACATTCTATGTTGCAAGTATTGCCACACCCATCCCCGTTGTTCAGGTTGCTGTCATCACATTCCTCGTCAGAGTCCTGTGAGCCGTCGCCACAGCGAAGCGTACACAGACGGATAGTGTCAGTGTTGTTACACTTCCACCCATGTTCTATTGCACAGAAAGGGCTACACCCGTCCATGCTCTCTGTGTTTCCGTCGTCGCATTCCTCCTCGAATTGAAGCAAGCCGTCACCACAGCGTTTTACGCATCGAGTGTGATACACTGATGCGTTACAATCCCATCCATTCTCAACCGTGCACGCACTACTACACCCATCATTATTGATCCAGGCACCGTCGTCACATTGCTCGCCAGCATCCAGGAGCCAGTCTCCACATCTCGGCCTGCCACACCAACTCTCCCTTGCCCTATGTGGCCATCTCTCAGCCATACTCATTGGCATTATGTCAAGCAGCGGGTGTCCTGGCGGAGGGACTTCGCCTACATAAGCCTTGAATGTCTTCACATTTTCATTGGTCTCTATCATGTTCCAGGTTGGGTGCATTTCATGGTCTATACAGCGCCAACCGGGTATGATCATGCAAGCAGAACACCCATCTTCGGCAAGGTCATTGTTATCATCACACTCCTCCCCCTCCTCACGAATACTATTGCCACATTCGAACCGTGAGCAGATGCTTGTCTGTAGGAACCATACTCGTGGACACTGCCATGCAAATTCTATCTTGCAGGTTTCGTCGCACCCGTCTCCTGGCACCAAATTGCCGTCATCGCAGGCTTCAGCGTCGACGAGCTCGCCGTCGCCACAAAAATTGCAGAATTGATATTCATCTATTAGGTAGCACGACCAACCACTTTCGATCTGGCACGCCAGAGAACACCCATCACCAATGTGCCTGTTTCCGTCGTCACATTCTTCACCGAAGACGAGGATTCCGTTGCCGCACACATCGCATTCGTCCACGGATTCATTTTTGCGTGTGTTGCAGCTGTACATATTTTCAACAGTGCATGTCTGGCTACATCCATCACCATTCAGTCTGTTCTCGTCGTCGCATTCTTCGCCGACGCTGCGGATCCCATTGCCACACGGATTGGGCAAGCAAATGCTAGTAGATGTGCCACCTGCTGTGGGACAAACCCAGGCGTCCTCAATGTGGCATGTCTGGTTGCATCCATCGCCGTTCTGTACGTTTGCGTCGTCACACTCTTCTTCAGCTTCTCGTGCACCATCACCACATACAGCTTCCTCGCATACACTGGCAGTCTTGAAAGACGATGTACATTTCCAGCCACTCTCAATAATACACTTGGTGTCACATCCGTCGTCGTTGTTGCGATTTCCGTCGTCACACTGTTCTACGGGACTTCGTATCGAGTCTCCGCATATTGTAGTGCAAATTGTAACAAGTCCAGGACATGTGTCATTACGGAATACGTTATTGCAGTCGTATAATCGTCCTTTGTTTTCGTAATTTGTCTCTAGAATACAGTTTCCATCACACCCGTCACCAATATCACGATTGCCGTCGTCACATCCCTCGCGACCTAAAACTATCAGACCATCACCGCAAACTACGTTTTGTTCACACGTGCCTGGAATTGCTGAGAGTTCGACTCCAGAAGCTTTGTACACTGGATCACACTCCCACCAATCGCCTTGACAGTGCTGTGGACACGTCCAACCACACTGCACCTTGCAATCGTTGCTGCAACCATCTGACAACTGAGTGTCGTCTAAAGACTCTTGCAGCCCAAGATCACACTCCTCGTCACCGTTAACGATACCGTCACCACATACGAAAGCAGAACATGCAGCATGTACGCATTCACACGCACATGTTTCACACGCTTTGTCGTCGTAATCACAGCGCAAAGAATTCGGCTGTCCATAGTTGTATGTAGAGCAAGATGTAGAAGCATTATGACTACCGTTGTTCGACACAATGTATGATGTGCTTGTGTTTTGACTTGCACATGCACCAGCTCCCAATGTGACCTGGCGCTGACCTCCAGGTGTGCGTATATCCAGATCGAACGAAATTTTTGTTTCGAATTTGACAACAGAAAACATTTGTGCTTCTGAAGTCGTGGTTACGTACACCAGGAACACACAAAGATTCCTCAAAAACGAACGCAGCATCTGTATTAATGGCATTTAGTAATATGCACAAGAAATATGCAGGTCTGTATGTATGTATCATTGGTTTAGCGATGGTGATCTTATATATGTAAGTGAAAATTAAATGAAAATTCTTGATATTTGCAAATGGGACATGTCAGAATGCACATAACAGACATCAAAATTATAGTGCCCGACACTCGTCAAAACGTTATTGCACAAATAAATAGATGCCAGATTCCGGAGTAAGAAGTTTCACGATGCAAACTTCCGCCAAAGGTCTCACGACAATCGATGATGTGTTCCTGTGGATTGATGTGTCCATGATTCATGAGGTGGTGCGTCTTTTATCGTCTTGGTCTGATCAGAAAGAGGCTGTTTGCGCTTTACTGGGCGTCAAAATCCTTCAATGTGCGGGGCGAATTGAAACTCCACCTTCGCACCCAGACAATACTGTCTTAGTACAATTAAATACCAGAGCTTGTAAACACAGCGATTTACAAATTTATCAAGTACCACCTTTGGAAAAACGAATTTTCATAGCAACTGTCATGAACACCGCGAGACTGAGTGTAAAGCGAGTTACCCCCTGCAACGCACAAAAATTGTCGGCAATGGGCTTGTAGATTGGTGGGCTTCAAAGTAAAAGTGCCAGAATAGGCAATTTATTGCATTAATAAAGACGGTGGAAAATGATGACAGAATCGTGATGACCGGTCGTTGAAGGCAGCATGAAAAATAGCAAGCGCGAAAGCAGCATAAAAAATCCCAAACGTCCGCATCAAGAGTTCAAAACACCAGTCGCCATTCTGGATTACATGCAAGGGGTATTGTGTGTTGACGACTATCGGGATCTACAAGAGTGTGTGTTTGAACACGACCGACACTTGACAAGGACACAGCAGAGCGGCAAAAAACACATTTCGGATACTTTTTTATACACCAAGTCCTGTTCCTTGATCTTTTCAGATTTGCATGCGACGCTGGCGATGCACTGCGAATTCATGTATGCGCTCAACAGGTGCCTCGACGTGTCGCTCTTAGTGGCAGAGATTATGATGCACCACGTGCCCGATGACGTCAGGATGCACGATAACGACGAGCATCCTGAGGGACTTTCAAAAAGCACGCTCCTTGAACAGGGCATTGTGGCAATTACACACACAAGCAATGCCCGCCTGCGCGCTGACAAGGAGATGATAAGCGACACTAATTCGCAGTTGCGCTTTGCAATGCGATATAAAACACTTGTCCGTATTCTACATCTCAGTCGCGGCTCAGAAGAAGGAAACGTCGTCACGAATGTGGCCGAGACCATGGATAAAAACGGTAAGAAGTCAAATTCTGGTCCCGACGATGCGATTGACGTTGGATTTCGAGGATCAAATGCATACGAGACGCTCAAGAATAAGTGCATGCTTGGTGCCATCATCAAGTATACTGTACGTAGCAAAGAACGCTTGCATATTCAGCGCAGTAGCACCAAGATCCATGGATTAGTCGCCGACACCGCTGCACGTGTTGCACACATCGAAGGCGAAGTCGTGAAAAAGGCGACAGCCATGCTACAAACCACACACTGTCTCAGTGCAAAGAAAGAGCGTCTTGCCCTCGCGATGCGCAAGACAACAACCGAGAACGGTCTGCTCCAAAGTGAGCTCGATAGCGTGCAAGCAAAACTCACACAAATGCACAAGTAAAAAAAAGCCTTCTTTGTCGAGTGTAGGTAGATATGCATGTCAGGATGATGTAGAGTCGACATAAGAGGGAATTTGCGTACTGTGCGGCAAATCGTGCGACGAGTGGGTTTTAATATATAAATCACGTCAAACCAACCACGTCTTGTGAATACCCCAAAAGCACTCCGTTTGAACTCTATTCTGTTACCGATTGGGTAGCACTATGGGCACCGATTATTTGCGTATCCAGAGCTCGGTCGATGTGCAGACCGGTCAACACTTGAGCGTCGATGACATCGATGTTGATATTGCCTTGTCGAATTTGGTGTGTAACAATGAGTGTTTCCTCTCTGGACGACTACATTATCTCTTCATCGCACTCATGCATGTGATTGTCGTCCAACAGAGCATATTTGCACAGAAACTATCGTTATCGAAAATCACTGTTTAAAAACGTTGCAAACAGGGCAACTGCTTCCCACTGGGCAAGAGGGTTGAGCTTGAATATCGGCATGCACCAGTATCTAACATTTGTCCGTTTGTGAACACAGGGTCGTCTCAATGATCAGCAACTTTTTCTGTACATGCTCAAAAACGATATTGCTCTCCAAAGCAGTCTGGATTGCTATCGTAATAATTACGTGGATTGTTTGGTGGAAATGGTTCAACCCACAAAGCAAGGGACGTCAAATAAAGTTGCTCTGGAGAAGGACGAAGAAGCCGAAGAGCTGGCACGACGAATGCTGGAATATTTGCAGAATTTCTTGTTCGATGTTACCACTTCGTATTTGGTGCTTGGCTTTGTTGTCTTTCGATTTTGTCCGATGCCTCTTTACCCCCAGAAATTGGTTCCTGTGTGCATCCCCATCGGGGACATTGAGTGGACATACGAGGGAACAGAAGAGGATCAAGAATTACTTCGCATACCCCATATCGATGTGCCACGGCATTTTTCCCAGGAAGACACGCGATATTATGTGTACAAATTTCGTTCGACGGGGCAATATTTCTCAAATGATGATCGAGGAGTTCTATGTAGATTGACTCGCAGCTATCGCCGTCTGGTTCACGCAAGAGACTACGACCTGATCATACGCAATGAGACGTTGCGTAAGACCGTCTTTGTGGAACAGACCATGAAAGCGGACGTAAATGTCCTGAATCAAGGTACTCGAGCGTCGGAGTATGGCGAATTGCAGGCCATCATGGATTACACAAGAACGCGCAAGGAAACGACGCACTCGGTTTCAGTTCCCACGCAGCACGACGAACTAAGGGCTTCAATTACGGTACATGCCTCAAAAAATGAAAAAATATTTTGGAATTGCTCGCGTGTTTATATGATCTACACTGCATGCTTGCAGAAAACATGACTTATCGTATCGCATGACCGTGTGCAGAATCAACACCACAAGCATACGGCTGCGCCGGACATTGAGTTTATTGTGCTACCACCAAACACTCAAGCCAAACACATCACGGGTTCTTACGGCACTGTGGACGTCCAGTATCATAAAAGCGTATACGAGGATGAGATTTGTGCGATTTTACACACTCCGCCACTAGGAGGTGCTGGCGGTGCATCCTCCGGCTTTGTGCAAGCGTCGGACGGTAGCAACTCAAAAACGGATGCACCGCAGACAACTTCGTCGGGACAAAGTGGAGATTCTGTAAAACGCAGCATGCTTTTCTGTCGGAAATTGCGACACATGAATGCCGAGTTCCAGGTTCTTTTGAGCACCGTCGATATTTTCTGCAATTCGCCCGACACGGCTCGAAACATTACAGCGTACATAACCGAGAGAGGTGAGCGCACATCACATTCGTCTATCAGATACAAAAGACAGAAACGTCTTCCGCGCACGCGGAAAGATGAAGTCATACCTATACAACTCGTCACGGGCTATCACTCACGAAACAATTGTGTCGTGACGGCAAACTCTATGAGCAGTATCATCATGTGCAACGAACTGCGAAACGTCCTACCCTCGGTGTGCTTCCTCGACTTTATTATGAAAAGTGTAGATTGCCCCCAGAGTGTAAAAGACAGCATGAAATGTATAGAAGCACAGGAAGATCGCAACATTGCGCTCGGAAAAGAGCCGTCTGGTGCCGAGAAGAAGAAGGTTTGACGGTGGCGACATTTAAGTCTGCTCTTCGATGGAATTAGATTATAACACTCAATAATGGTCCCATTTGCTATACAACGAACTGTATTGTTGGTATTTTTCCTTCTGCAAGGCCGCAGCAACAAATGCCTGTCGCTGTTCTTCAACCGCATCAAGCTCATTTTTCTCACGTTCGTACTCATCGTACCGATTGGGGTCAATCTCATCATGCCATATCTGGAAGGCTTGCTGGGTCTTGTTGTCATTTTCTCTGAGTTCCGTACGATGCTCTGTTTCTAGTCGGGTTAACTCTCGTCGAAGTGCATTCAACTGCATTTCGAGAGGCTGCTTTGCGAGAGTCCACTTTTTATTAATTAAACCCACATTACCGTCGTGTTCGTCGTCAATATCACGTCGCTGTCGATCTTTATTGATGCCACATTTGTTCTGATATTTTTGTCTCAATTGGAAAAGATTTTGTTCATGGGACGTTTGAACGAAGTGCGTCATGCGTTTTTTTTCGTGACGTGCAGACCATTGATATACAAAGAGACAAGCGACAATGAAATCACAGTCAACACGCTGGAGTTCAACACAATGCAATTGGTCTGTTCAAACAATACGATAAACACGTACATTCCATGTTAAAACATCTATTAATTTGCCTAAAATAGAATATCTAAAAAGACGTCTATAAAGTGCTCTCCATTTAATTGAAGGGTAAAAGACACGTTTGGCTGCATTATGTCCTTGAACGACCCAAGCATCACGACTGATGCTTCTGCTCTGAAATCGGCTGCCAAATCGCTCGTCTCTATGGCGAACACCACATCTGCTGCCTCTATTCTCGCGTCAATGCCAGTGCCGATGTCTTCATTTCCAATTGTTGTCACATCTGGCGCTAGTATTATGGGTATTGATGACACAGAGTCCGACGACGACAGCGACAACGATGATGTTGATCATGATGAGGACGAGGATAGCGACAGTTCTGACGAGGATGACGATGCCAATGCCGATGTTCGTCTTTACTCCCAGAACGTCAAGAAAGACAAGAGTATCGACAGTGACAGCGACAGCGACAGTGATGATTGCACCGACTCCATTACTCCTACAATGCCTCCGCAGACCTGTTTTCGCGTAACGGTTTCCAAAAAGACCAACCCGCTCGTGGTATCAAACACCGGCAACATGGAACAGGGTGCGTCTGCTACGATGGGAGCGTCCTCAAGAGCTTTGCCACATCCAGCTATGGGAGCTGTTTCCGCAAGCAATGCGCACAGCCTGCACGTCCATGAAAAGTCAGAGAAGAAACGAAAGACCCAAGAAGGTGCTGATGATTTCGACGAAACCACTTTTGCGAGCTTGATGTGCCCGGGCACCGACAATGACATTATCTTTCATCAGGAGATACGGCAGCATGCCAAGATGGCGGGCATGGATCGTATGTCGAACGAGGTTCTCGAAAAATACGTATTCAAAATTTTTGGCCTGAAAGCATATAAGCCAAGTAAAGATGTGAAAGGCAAGCGCAAGCAAGCACGTGGTTACAAGAACCTCTGTTTCGTGCGTCCGACGAACCCACCGCAACAGCAAGTGTCTTCTGTATTCAAGGTTGTGAAGGTCGCCAAGCTTGTGCAGCCGGTGACATCGGAACAAGACGGAAAATCACCTGCCGCGTCGTCTTTTGTGGCCGCTGCGCAAAGTCCATTACTCGTGGCCGGCACCAAGTCCAACGACGATGCCATGTCTCTGTGGCAAACGCGCGTGATGGCTCTTATTCTCGAGAGTCTCGGAAAGGCAACACCGGCGACGCATACCGTGGACTCTTCTGGCAACATGGGCGTGGGTCTCGTTTTGTCCAAGAATCGTAAAGGTCAAATCGTCGTGGGACAAATCATCAGAAGTGTATTGTCTGATTTCGTCGCAGTGGGCGATTACGTCAAGATTGTTAATGGTTACAGAATCGACCCTGCTACTACACTTGAAGATGTTTGCAACAGGCTTACGGGAGAACCTGGCTCGACTGTACAGATCCAGTTGCTTGGCGACGATAATTCAACGTGGAAAAATTTCATACTGCAACGCAACCCACAAATTTTGGGCTTGCCTGTAACTCCTATTGGGAAGAAAATTTTTTTCTACGGGGGCTTGCAGGAAGATCGCGATAAATGTATCGGGCGTTTGCAGCGGAACTTTGATGCGTATTGCATCCTCCCGATGCAAAGTTCGGCACTCAAGATTGCTGAAGTATATTCCAAGCGCAAGGTCAACACGTCAATTGTTGTGATTGAGTATGAGGAGGTGAGGGAAACGCAAGAAAAAATGACAAAAACAAATGAAAAAATCCAGAAAAGCGCCCTAGCCGTCGCGCGCTGTTTGACAATGGGACGTTTCTGGCACGACATCCGCGGTCCCACTTCGTTTACTCCACCCAGCCACATTTTTGCCTTTTGCAATGTACAGCCAAAAGAACGTTTAGACTGGGAAGGATGGATCTTCCATCACATTTCCGACAGCAAGGCGTAAGAGCCGCCATGTGGATGACTATCCGTATCTCTACTCTCTAAGGTCATTGACGTTCCTGTCGAAGATGGCGCGGTGCGAATGTTGAAGGCGAAACACGTTTCACAGCCTACCAGTCCCATACAACACAAAATTCCAGCAAGCAAAACGTGTTTCTCTTGACACGTAGCCGCTCTTGACTTGGACGCATTTGACATACCGCCCAGCTCCTATCATCTCGATGTGCTGAGACACATCATGATATTTATATATAACACCGCCAGTTCTTCATGTGTAGTGTGTTTTTCAATGTTGATATACCTTGGGTTTTTTCAATAAAAATAGTAGTTCAACTCCGACAGAAAATATATTGCAACACACGATGTAGACAATCTGTCTTGTTTTTTTCCTGATCTGTTCCCGAAAACACATGCAATGTCGATAGCACTTGTGATACTGCTAGTACATCTGCAAGAAGATCTCACGAGTACAATGGTTCGATATACAAAAAAAACTGTATCCGTGACACAAGCCCTGGTCACTTCACGAAATTGTGCCGAAATTCTCAAATTTATGAAACAAAATAATCTGCTTGAAAAAATTGAGATCCATCACGCCCACACGACGAGTCCACAGGGTTCAAACTCGTTTTTTGACAAGATGTGGGATCACGCGACACACCACAACACAGTGAAAAGTATCAGTTTGCATAACACAAATTGCCTTCCCAGTCACTGTCGGGGAATGCAGAAGGGAGGTGGATTGTGCGCGCAAAGTTTGCAAGAAATGTCCATCACATTTTGTGAACTCCGGATGCCGTGCATGCGTTGGTTACATACCACGTTTGAACACAATACGAATCTCTACAAACTCGTGCTTTCGGACAACGGATTGCGCGACCGCGAAATTGCCGTGATCTGCAGTGTCTTCCAAACCAATCGCAGTATCACACATCTCGACATCTCAAACAACCAATTTGGCCTGCATGCGGTTGCCAACGTGTGCAATATCATACTGGACATCACAAGCTGCAGCATGCTGAAGACGCTGGTAATCGAGAGCAATCAATTGTTCGATACTGGCGCCCATCTTCTCGCCGAAGTATTACAGACAAATACTCGTCTGTGTACACTGAATGTGGAAAACAACAGAATTAGACCTCATGGAATTACATGTCTGGCCAAAATGCTTCTACACAACACAACTCTTGAAATGTTATCGCTTGCGAAAAATAGAAGCAATCGCACCGCACAACAACACCTGTACCACGCGCTGACAATCAATCGGCAATTGCAATCCCTCGACGTTTCTGGACTCGCTGATGACGATTTGGTGACAACGGAAGTTCCGGACGAGAATGACTTGGACACACAGACAGTTCCTTCAGCAGTAGACACGGTGGCACTGCTGTTGGCTTGCTCCAACGTACAATATATTCGACTCGACAATATACATACCAACTTGGCGCTCATGCGCAAAGTCCAACAACAACTTGCATGTCATACAGTGCTACAGCGAATCAGTTTTGTAGAATGTGGATTAACACTGACAGCAGTGTACGAGTTGGCGCGTGGAATCAGTGCCAATCGCAGCATAATACACATAGATCTCGCGAATAATCATCTTTGTGAACATTTTGGCGTAACACACAATGAGAAAGTGCTCGGGGCGCCCTTCTGGAACTTACTGTTACAGAATCAGACGCTACAAGTCTTGTGTTTGCGCGGAAATGCACTCGGCACACGAAGCATGTGGCATGCTGCCGAATTCGTGGTAGAACACCCTCGTTTGAAAGTGCTGGACGTTGCCGACAATGGTATTGGTAGCATAGGAGCACTTGTAATGTTACATGCTTTGGCAAAAAACAAGACTCTACGATTACTGGATTTGACACACAACGCCGTTTTTCCAATGTCGTACTCGCGGCTCCTATCCGCCATTATTCGTAAGCGTATTTGTGCACAGGAAGGATTTGATTTACACGTTCGTGGCATTGCATTGTTTGTATCGGCACGCGAAATGCGACATTTTTTGACCAGTGTGTCGCATCGAGCCATACAAATTACCAAACACGATCTCTTGGAGCGCTGGATGCAGGACTGTCAACAACGTAAGGTGGCTTTCATGCTCTCGACGCACCCTCGATTGTGTATTGGATTGCTGAGACAATTGTGTTCTGATTCGTTACGAATTATATTGTCATACGACGTTCTCTACAGCTGACAACGATCTGCTGTCACAAAACCCGCTCTGCACTACTTGAAAGCTTCTTGCAGTTGTTGCTCTTTGATGCATAAATATCTGCGAATTTCCTTTTCCCTTCTCGCATCTTCGACTGGCATTTTTTTGTAGAATTCGATTCGCGCAGCGTCATCGACAAGGGATTTTTCTAGATCTCTAACATTTGTACGATTTTCCGAACTCAGTACAGAAGACCTGACAAGATTCATTTCCAAATGTGTCAAATTCGTCATGTGCTTCAATCGCGCTTGAAGACAATTTTCTAATCCGGTGCGAATGAGCGTGGTGCGATCGTTACGGTGTTGATCGATCTCGCTCAGTTTTTTTGTCTGTCGTGCAATATCTGCAATAAGTAATGCAATTTTCATCCGCTGTTCATTTTGCGTATTGTTTGTATTCTTTTGAAGCCATTCGTCACATTTGACGTGTGCGTGCTCGTTGGGAGATACCCGAATGCCACCCTGTTGACGCTTCATTGAGTTGCGGTCATGGAGAAGAGGAATTTGATTGGCATCTGATGGCAACGGCGCTTTCTTTTCCAATGCGGTTGTAAGCAGGGTGTAGTGCCCACCTTCGTCGTATTTTGATTGTGGGGTGCGACTCAGGACATCCTTAATTATACCTGGACGATATTGATTGTATATCATAATGGGTGCAACCTCCGCTGAAACCGATTGCTCTTGTCTTTCAGATGCAGACAAGAGATTCATGAAATTTTGAGGAAGTGCATCAATAATGAATGAACCCATTGCTCCTTCATTTTTTTTTACTATTTCATTTTGACTGTTCATGAGAAGTTGGCCATTGTCGTCATACATATATTTCTGTCGAAAACTATATTTCAGGACGATGATTTGTATTCGGTAAATAAAGGCAGCTGTCATCATATCAACCTCCGAACAGCATTCTCCGTTTTGCCCCACTTTGTGCACCCATTCTTTCACAATTTGTGCGAAATCACTGGATGGTAGAATCGCCGGTGAGATTAGCCCAAATCCGAACATTATCTCTGATTTACTGTTCATCGAGAGATTGTCATATCCCGTAACCATGGTGTTTGTGTAAAAACTCATCACTTCTCTTCGCACTTGCAAGTGATGCTTCTCGTGACCATAAACTGCCTGGGCAATACATGCAAAAAAACAATTGCCGCCGCCACGATTACTGATTTCGACAAGGTGGTGTTCTTCAATTGTATTGACGACAGCTTGAGATGTTTCTGGTTGCTTCCAGTCGATTTTAGCATTCAAACTCTCTGGTGGCGCCAGATTCGAAACAGCAAGATCCGCTGTACGAAATAGTACCATCGAGTGTAATATCAAGCTATGACCGTGGATAGAAGTACTTATATACATGATCGCCTCTTCTACACAACGACCACTTTGTCGGGCTCGAAATCACCTCTTTACGGTGCGGAAAATTCATCGTACGCCCATTCCCATTTTGCCTATTTTCACATACAACTTGTACACTCCGATGTATATAAGTGACTTGAATGAGCGGTTCCCATCAGAATGCTAGCGCATCATGGACCATATGATTACTCACCGGATGCACGCGAAGTAAGTATGGCGCATTTTGACAGTAAGTACAGGGAACAGATGGCGGCGCAGGTAAAGAGGCATAAGGAGCGTGAAAATAAGCACGCAAGTGAAATTATCAGTGTTATCGACAGAATGCCATACTCAACGACGAGTTCAATGGAACTCGCCAGACTCCGCGCCTACGAAACAGCAGGTTTGAACGCTCAAGAGGAAGAGTTGGCTTTCCAGTCCCGAGTTGGTAACAGGACGAGCCTCACAATGGAGGCTCAGAAAATTCAAGATCAAAAAGATACTGACGCTTATGAAACCAGGGTCGCAAAACGTCTGGCAGAAGGCAGGGTGAAGGCTGGTCCAGTTGCACCCGGAAATCATTTTGAAGAAAGAATCGATCAAAAAGCATTGAATGATCGCCTTAACAGTGACGACGCGAGACTCAGAAGACACTATCATCAGCATCAGGTAGCCTTGCGAGCTGAGGAACATCGTCACAGTGCGATCGAAGACAAGATGGTTCTCCAAGAAATGAAACTGCTTGAAAATGCTCACAAAAATGAGTTGAGAACCGCGCGAATGAATGGTAATCTGACTTGCACAAAGGATAACATCAACCTCAAGTTTGAAAACGCTGTAGAAGCAGCTACGGAACACCATGCGGCGCGCCTTCGTGAATTCAAAAAATTAGAAAATCAACACGCGAGAGTCCTTGCGAACGTCGACAATATTGAGCGGGACAATAACATCATGACGAAGTCATACTTGGAAAGATTTAACGAGGACAAACAACCTCAAATGCGTGGTGTTTTTGAAAGTTTCGCGTCCGATATTGGGACGACACTGTCTACGGCAGACCTTCCTATCAAGAAGAAGAAGGAAAAGAAGCCTCATGCGACCAATCCAGTTACCTCAACTGTTCTTGTGGTAGAGACAGTTGATGGTACTGCTAAGGCAAGCAAGAAGAAGAAGAAGGGTCAAAGCGTTGCACGGGTTGCAGCAGACGCTAAAATGGATGTTCTCACTGAAAAAATTGCCCAGGTCGTCAAGAACCACATGAACCCGCCTTGAACACGAAGTACAGATGACTACATTATGTTTATTGTACGGCAAATCAAAAGTCGTCGGAAAATCCGACACATTGTGCCGCTCACCATCAGAAGTGTCGTGATGCTGGACAAATCTTTCGATGCATGAGAATGAAGAGTCTTTGCAAGGCGCAAGCCTCTTTTTTCAACAATACAACTTGACGAATGTGGAATTTTATGATGGGAAATTGTACTACAAACGCATTTGCGAAAACCAAGTTTTTTGAACTTTTTGTGATTGATATAATAATAAGTCTTTGCTGCAATATGTTTATCGTGTGAAATTTGAAGTGGTGTGTTCTCATTATTCGTCGACGACGATGCCTGATAAGTACACATAATTCAACCACATGAAAAAGACAACGCAAGTAGCGACAGACAGGCAGCTCTGCCACAGCGTCCATAACGGATTGTTCTTGACAATATTGATTGAAACGACAATACCGTTGAGCCCGTCCGGTGCCGTCGAGACGCTAGAGTAAATATTGTTGATAAGTTGATACTTGCAAAGACGGTCGAGCGTTTGCGCATCTTGCCACAGCCATTCGTCGATATCTTGGACTATTATGTGCGTGTCTGTGATTTTTTCAATCTTTGCCCCGCGACTGATGAGATGTGGTAGGCTCTGTCGAAACTGAGCTGCTACATAATGACTTGGTGATGCCGTTTGGGTAAACCACCTTGACATAAAAATACCAGCACACCCAGATAGGTGTAACGATTGACGCTGATTTATTCTTATATAACAAAGCCGTCCATCGCCATCATTGCATCCCACACACGAGAAACGTAGACTCTTTCAGTACGTTTTTTGTGAAACGGGTTCTATCACAACAAAAGTGGTATTTGACGTTATCGGATCCGTAGACTTAAACATTCTCTATGTACACACGTACACGAATCGCAATATACGACTTGTACATGGAGGCAGATTTACAGCAGAATGTATATATTTTTGGAGCTTTGATTTTCAGGAGTGTGTGGAAGGTCAGCAGTAGTATATAAGCAGACTGTCATTCGGAAATGAACGATCGCTAGTACGTGTTTCACTCACACAACGTAGAACTATTGATTTCTCCCTTGCACGGGCGTGTGCTCGACCTTTGGGTCATTTTGTATTTTGGAACGATGTCTCATAACGATCTCAACATTAATATGCTGATACTTCCGGACGATGAGAGTGTCTGTGCCAGCAACGCGCTGGCGTCTCTCGCTCAGTACGTTCATTCCATTCCTGTTGATTCTTGCAAGGACAAGCAGGACAGTGCCTCGAATGGCAAGGAAAAGAAGGACCATGTGACATGGGACAAGAAACGTAAATCTAAGAATTTCGAGACAGATGAGGGCATGGTGGAAACGAATGAAGGAGAATCGGCTGATGGTGTTGTGATGTCAACTCAGGGCATGTTGAACTTCAAACGCGCCAATTATGGCAAGGAAAAAAAGGACCATGTGACATGGGACAAGAAACGTAAATCTAAGAATTTCGAGACAGACGAGGGCATGGTGGAAACGAATGAAGGAGAATCGGCTGATGGTGTTGTGATGTCAACTCAGGGCATGTTGAACTTCAAACGCGCCAATTATCGTAAACTGAACAGTGGAGGTCGTACTGCCGATCCGGACTGCGATGCGTTCAGGAGGAAGATCTATGTTCCCGTGTACGAAAATGGACCCTTCAAGGGTATGTGGAACATCGATCCTCTTGGAAATACCGTGACTCTACAAACCACTAAGCTTTACTCGACGATGCTGCGTCTTATTCAGGATGAAACCACTCACAAGGTTTACGGAAATGCCCCGAATGGACACATGTGGTTTCCCCGTAAAAACAGTGATGTCACTACTTACCTCGCTGCCATCACTCTCAACGTGAATCACTACAATTATTTGTGGCAGAACACGACGACCAGCAAGAGGAATGTCGACAAGCAACAGGCTACTGTCACCAAACTTATGAACATTCTTGGCTTTAGTCACGATGTGTTTGAGAAGGATCTTGTTCGCTTGACTTTCAGTGTTGAAAAGTGCACGGCGCAGGCGAACGCCTTGCTCAAGAACGGTGTGGGTGGCAGTTGTGGCAGCAAGTACAGGGGTCGTGCCGTGCTGCTTCCCATGCAATGATCTATCTCAGCAGAGCCGACGTAAGAATCAGCATTCTTCTCCCTCACTGGCCATTTTCCGGCAGGAGCATCGTCCACCGTTTACACCAAAGTATAAAACAAGAGAAAACTTGAAAAAACACGACGTGGCATGGTGCTACAGATTTACACAGGCTTTGGTCGTATGCATGGGGGTTCGAATCCTCGACGCGTCTCATTTTGATCTATTTCGCAATGAATCCAACAGAATTCATAAAACGCCTTTGGGATTTTGAATCCTGAACACATCTTATGTTGTTTTGATTTATAATAAATCTATCCGAATGCATAATTCAGACTGAGATTCTGTCTAGTGTCAAGTGTGTTCTGTAGAAGCAGTACATATGTTCATCCCGTCATGTGTACATGGGTATTTACAAGCTTGGTATATAGGTGTACAGACGTGATGGCTCTTGTACGAAAAGAATAACGTGTAGAAAATACAAAATGATGCCGCATGCCGTTGTAGAGTATCGTGTTCATCTCACTGCATGCCTGCAGAGCGATGTTCTCGCAATTTGTACCGTACTTCGTAGTATTCTCGCCAATGAACACAGTTCACACTCTGTGTCAAGACCACCTATTTTTAGCAGTGGCATCATGCAAATGGCACAGGAACTCTTGCAGAATGTACACGACAACAACGCTTCAACTGAAACCGTGCATGTTCTCCCGGGCTCTCATAATATGTGTTTCAAACTTCATTTTGAAAACGAGTATGATTCTGGTGGAGCGTCCTATCGTATCACCTTCCGGTACCGCGACAAACGTGCTATGTCACCTGCCATTTACCACACCGATAAGACAAGAAATACAAGTAAACATTGTCGCAGCAGCGACAGCGCGAATATCGACGCCCCGTCCGAGTCAAAGCGTAGCAAAAGATTTTCATGAGTGTGGACAAAGCGTTTTTGGATAACAACTTTTGAACGATTTTGCCGATTGAAAATTATTTCTTGCCACTGGGCGCTATCGACAGCGAGGTGGAAGAGGGTGCGACGGACTGTTGAGCGAGTGACGGCACACTATTGGTATGTGTTAATTGTGCATTGGTCGTCGCCATGCGATGAGCTGCGGAGTATTTTGCCGAACGCTTGTCAGGCACGTGAAACCTCGTCGTCATAGTTGCCGCAGTGTAGCGCCGGTCAGGACCGTTTGCGTGATCACGACGCATAGGAAAAGAGTATTTTTGCTTTCGGATCATTTCGCCCGAAAAGGATATTAGTGCTGAATAGACGTATATATACATGACACGACAAGTGACACAGATCAAACACCCCGTGGGTACTAGACTAATACGGTATGTTTCCCACAATAAACGCGCGACTGAGTGCATGTTTCATACGCAAATGGCATATTGTGAAAAATAAATGTTGTGTACAGAGTTTTGTCGACGACGAACACCTACTATGTTGTTGTATAACCCATATATAAGACAGCATTTCGAAGGGAATTCACGAGAAATACTGCCGATTCGCATGGCGTGTGTTTACGACTGCAGTGGTTTTGTGCGTTTGGTCGCGTTGAATATTCCAGATGTGATTGTTCTCGTTTTTTTTGTTGCATTTGTAATTGTTTTTGAGACTTCGTTGGATTTGCATTCCGCGCAGACACGGCCGTGTGTGTTGTAAACGACGCTACACCAACTGGTGCATATACGTTTGGTATCGTCTTACCGACAAGCTGAAAACTGACCGACAGAAAAGTCTCGTGCAGACACACCGTAGTCATGAAACGTAACAAATACACCCCACTCGACGCCATGACGAAGCGACGTAAAAGCGGCGTCGAGAAGGCGACGTGTTTGGCCACATTCGACGATTTAATCCATTTGGAAGCCATCGCGGGTATCACCTACTCTGGACAGCGTACGGATTCGTTCCGACACGATTGTCTCATACGCATGGCATATTTCATGACACTCTCTGCGTGTACGCAACTTTTCTCATGTCTCGATAAAACGTTTGTCTTTGAATTCGACGATGCCCTCAAAAACACGGTGCACTATCGAACAGCTGTATCAAGTATGTTTTTGCTGGCCGAACTCTTGACGGTTCCCAATTATTCCACGCAGTTCAAACTTAAAAATGTAGAAAAGGCAGCTTTGGCGGCGTGTGCGTGTTTGTGTCAACATAAGCAACATATGATAGCCACGGGTCGACAATAAGGTGATGCGGAAAATCGTATTCACTGCAGACTTGCATTTAGCCCACTTCGTGCGTTCTCACACAATGCCATACGCGCCCAGAGAGTCTTCAAAATCCATACCAGCAGTCTCATGTGCTGGAAATGGACGATTGCAGTAACACAATGCCACAACGCCGAGCAGAACGTAACAGAAGAAATAGAATAAATACATGTCAGTGCGGTGCTGTCTAGAGCCAATTTATTTAATATATCATTTCTGCGCATGAGCAATAAGTGTTTTGACTTGGCATTCATCCGAGTGGTGACTTTTATGGGATTTTCATAATAAACAACTTGATTCGCTAAGCATGTGTAAAGCGGGCTGAACTGATGTGTCGGTCAAGACAACGCACACTATATAAGTTTAATGTGTGTACTCCAGGGTACCCACCATCAGCACCAACCGTGCGCGGACCCGAAGGCTGTTTGTAAAAGCGGAATTCTCTTTTCTATTTTGATTGTGTGTGTACAGTGCTATGATATGATGCATGCAGGCTAGTGTTTTTGGCAAATAATAAATGCTCATATCTACGTATCTGGAAAAATGGTTTTTGCACACGACACATGCGTATACATACGTATTCGGACTAATATTTTTTTCACATAACAAATGCTCATATCTACGTATTTGAACAAATGGGTTTTGCACATGACACATGCTTATACATACGTATTCGAACTTTTTCGCATATGACAAATGCTTATACACACGTATTCAGACTAATCTCTTGCATATGACAAATGCTTATACATACGTACTTGGACAAAAAGTGTTTGCATATAACAAATGCTTGTACATACGTATTCAGACTAATTTTTTGCACACGACAAATGCTTATACATACGTACTTGGACAAACGGTGTTTGCATATGACAAATGCTTATATTTACGTATTTGGACCAATGTTTTTTGCACACAACAAAACGTTCGCTTCTACGACCGACGTCCGCGCCAGGTATGTTTCCAATTGCTGCAAACGTTGTATCTGCTGCAACTTATTTTGTGATGTGTCCGATTCTTGCTGCACAACACGTAACATTACAAAGATATCAGATTTTTTTCGCTCCTGTGACATACCGTTTTTATACGTTGAATCTGCAGATGTGAACATACTCTATTTCTCATGTGCTCCCTCCATGTGTCTCGCGTCATTTTTTTTGGCTACATTGCCTCATTATCACTCTCTAATGTGTCAATACTATGATGATCTGTTTTTATCCCCGCACAAAGTTTTGTACACACCTGTAAGGATAATTCGTTTTCAAATTCTTTGATAATCATATTGACCTCGAAATCATTACTTTGCGCGGCACTGTCAGAGCCAACTGTTTCGTCTGTGCGTGCTGCACTATTGAGATCGTGCATGGCCGAGCGTGTCTGAGAATACGAGAAAATGTCAAGTTCAAGTTTGATACGTGACAAGTCAAAATTGATTAAAGGAACAAAATGACCTGACCTTATCAGAATTGTATCATATTGAAAATAAAGTCTAAGGCTCTTGATCACTTACGTTAATGTTCATTTCTTTTGTCTTGACCAGTTCACCAATGAGATCCTGAACACCTGTACACACATCTGAATCGTGAGATATTTCCGGAGGCAGACAGTCATTCATATTTTTCACTTTGCATCATGCGTACTATTGCAACGAAGACTTTTCTTTTGCATATCGATCGTCTCCATTCAACACTCAACATCGGTCTATCACATGTCACACAAGCACAGAAGCAGTGAATTACACCTTGTTCTTTGTCCATTTTTTCGACTGTGATGTTAGTTTTCTTGATTGCATTATTCACTACTACGAGAGTCGTATGCGTGTAGTAGGCGTTGAGAATTCCCTGCACCTTGTACTGCAGATTACGAAGCGTGTCCACACAAACTTTGAGGTCAAGAATGCGATGTCGCTGATGCGCAATTTCTTCTGCCATTTCACGAATGTCATCGTCTAAGCCCACATCAGCGTATTTTTTCTCCGTTTTGCGCGTCATACTATGTTTCATTTTCAAATGTAACTGTCTTTGTCGACGCATGGCATCTTGTTTCGATCGTTTGATTTTACGCTGCTGTTCCACCAAAACTTGTACAATGTTCTTCAGTTTCGTTACTTTGGGCGTTCTCGCTGGCGACACCACATTTCCCATTGGAGCGCAGTGAGCGCCTGTCAATGTCACTCGGTCTCGCTCCACGCTACTCTGTGCATTCTAAGCTAATCCTATATACATCTGTCGTATCACAATACGAAATGGCCCGACAAAAAATGTGATGCAACATAGATGACCAAATACTACAATATATGACTATCTATGCGAAACGGACGATGAAACACGTCGCTCGTTCTTTTTTGCTTCTTTGGTCAAAACACACCAATTTCGTGTCTATACATGCTCATTTCAGGGTTTGGGGCATTTCTTCTGTTGCGAGTTGTATAACAAAACGTGTTTGTACTACAGAATGTTCTGAATTTCTTTGTGTCGCTCCCGCGGCATCATTCTTTAACGTTAAGAATTCAGGAATCGGGTGGCTGATTTTCACACGCCATGTAACATGATGAGCTCGATTCCCAGAAAGACGATGCATGGTTGGGTTTTTTCGTGCACGTATTATTATGATTATATATAAATAACCTAATACGCTGGACACTGACCACACCGCAAACGCGGACTTGTGTGAATGCCACTCAATGCAAGTCATGGCAAAATGTATCAACAGGACGACGAAAAGAGAGTGCTGGAATCAGAAGTTTTGGAAAAACACTGCCTATATTATGCGGCCATCCTCGGAGCGTCGTTGTGGGCGTCGTGGATCACATGGATGCCATTCCTTCACGTAAGACTCACACTAGCACCAACTTCATTTGATGTCTTTCGTGTATGTATGTCCACATACTGACGGCTTCTGTTGGTTCTGCAAAATAAAACACAGTCTCTGCTTCCGCAGTCGGACAGTGCGAAAGCGTCCAAAACAACAACGACCATTTCACATACTTTTGCTGAGCACAACACCATCATCACGATTTACATTATCGGACCGGTTTCACTGCTCTTCCTCTTCCGAGTGAATCGTACACTTCACGATAATAAAATATCACAATACACACGCAAAATGGTGTTAATCCTGCTGTTGTCAGTACAGTACACTACACTTGTCGTGGTGCGATACGATACCATCAAGGGTGCTCCTCACTATCTTTTTACAGCTCTCACCTTTCTTAACCTGTTATTGTATCATAGCATCGTGAGCAATAGAGTGGCGCACCCTCTCATCGACTACATCAAACCAATAATTGGGGTCGCCAGCGTTGTGTTGATGTCGGGGTTTTGCGGTCTTATTCTTTTGTTCCCCAATATTAAGAGCAACGAAACGTATTGGGTTATTTGCTGTTACATGGAGATTTTGGCCCTACTGTGTCTGGGAATACTCGACATTCTTGATATTTATTTATTAGGATTGTCCATCGAACATTAATAAAACGAATAGATATGCACATGATCACCGTTGAAGGATGAGACCAGCTATGTTTCAAAATCCACCGTACAGAGTACATGTCCAGTCCAAGCTCTGTGAGTTTCCACACAGTGATCTACAGCGTCGAAATTCCGTTTTTATATCTGCGCTGCTGTCTGTTTGATTCCTGAACAATCACATTGCACTCTGCCCCATTGTATGCACAACAACGACTGCCAATCAAGTTCCAAAAAACCGAATAATCCGGCGTAACCTCAGTAAAAGACGTTTCTTTATGCGGTTCAATGGAGTCTCACGAATCACAGGCGCCACGTCGCGCACGTAATTTGTGCGTAGAATACCCATAGAATCATACTCTGCCTGGCACGAGGATCTGGCTGCCACCACAATTGTATTACACACGGGGCATTTTCCGGCGTGATTTTGTATTAAGCACCATATGAACCATTGACGAGCACACTCGAAATGCAGTGGGTGTGCACACGAGAACTGTGTGACTTGGTCGCCTAATACAAATGATTCCAGACAAATTGAACAAATGGTCATGCGGGTTCGTTCGGTATCTGCATCTTTTTCGTTTGTCTCTATGTTGTCATCCCAATCGCGACGTGGAAGACATGACGGAAATGCGTACTTTTGGTATGGCTGCAAAACAGTAACGTGTCTTCGATATGACATCAAAAAAACTACGTCCACAAAGGACTCTCACAACGGAACGACACTGCATCAATGTGTGCGATTCAAACTTCCAATTTCATTTGTCGCATCCCATGTTTTATATACTTTATTTTTTTTAAAGCGTGGTTACAACGGTGGACATCGTTGACGCAGCAGCGCGGGATTGAACCACGGCGGTTGCGCCGCTTTGCTTCTTTGTTGTTTTAGGTCGGGAAAATCCGACTTTGGTCTTCATTGAGTTGAGTTCTTTTTGCATAGCGGCAAGCTGTCGGCACATATCATTGTAATTTGCATCGTCGGGCTCGACCGATTTCGCGAGACGTGCGCGTTCAGCTCGCTCTTGATTTTTCTTCTTGTTACTCTTCTTAGTTCTACCATCAGTTCCAACGACGCTCGGTACAAGGAGTGCATCGTGTGTGCTTGTGATATTGTCACTGATC
>Ga0306870_1000022_pt1 | contig 61993 bp, 50 predicted proteins | sample AntRauMeHopE1496_FD_190435 | JGI IMG/M metagenome (GOLD analysis project Ga0306870, IMG submission 190435) | Saline lake microbial communities from Rauer Islands, Antarctica - Metagenome Hop E1 #496 (v2) (version 2) | ecosystem: Environmental > Aquatic > Non-marine Saline and Alkaline > Saline ... | reverse complement strand
GGAATTGATAATGCAAACTGAGCCCAGTTCCACCATTTTTGTTCCATCAAATCGTATAATGGATTGTTAGGAATCATCTCGCTCATCGCCATCAAGAAAATGGGAAGTGTGAAACCAACCGCTATCCGAAATTTCTTTAATAGTCTTTTATAGGTCTTTTCTTCGGCAGAAATATCTGGTTGCAACGGTACCAAGTCCATTCCGCAAATAGGGCAAGCTCCAGGTTCGTCTTTCACGATTTCGGGATGCATTGGGCAGGTCCATTGCTCAGAGGTTACTGCCGATAAATTTTGCTCTTCTACCAAATCCATTCCGCAGACAGGACAATCGCCAGGTTTGTTGTAGGTTTTGTCGCCTTCGCAGTGCATGGGACAGTAAAAGGAGCCTCCTATCCCTTGAAAGGGGCTTTTCTCACTCTTATTTTTCGAAGTCTTTGGGCTCCTCTCCTTCGGGGAGGTTGGGAGGGGATTTTTGTGAATACTATAGCTACCGCCATCTTCCTGCAGTGCTTTTTGAAACGTCTCGATAGGAATGTGTGATTCCATTTCAATTGTGGCTTCTTCTTGTTCTAAATTAACCGTAGCGTTTGAAACTCCTTCTACTTTAGAGAGCGTTTCTTCTACGTGATTTCTGCATCCATTGCAGGTCATTCCGTGAATATAATAGGTGTGTTTCATTTTAATGTGATCTGAATTTTAAGTTCATTTCTAAGGACGGACCTTCTGCATAGACTCCGTAAGCATCTACTAGAAGTCCTTTTACCCATGAGTTGATGAAATAGCATAGAGGCTGCTATTATCGCCAGGATTGCTCATCCCTTCAAAACAGAATACTTTATTGATTTTGAAATCTTCGGGATGCCATTGAACTTTTGGGGAATCGCATTCCACAAAATGCGCCATCAAGTTTAAATCATAGGTATAGCCATTTGCCTTTAAATCGTTTATAGCTTCCGAAAGGGTATCGTAGTTTTCCATATTAAAGATGAACAGTCATCACTGGTTTTTTTGAATGATTTGTTATGCTTTCAGCAATACTATTTGAAAATATACTTGATAATCCCTTTCTACTATGGGTGTACATTACTATTAAGTCTACTTCATTAGATTCTTCAAACTTTTCAATGCCACTTAGTACGCTAGATTCGTTGTATACGTGCATCGCATAGTCTTCTGGTTTTGAGAAGCCCTTTAAAAAGTCTCTGATGGGTTGAAGCCCATTTTCAACACTATTAACATCCGATGTGGTGTTGATGTTTAGTAAATGGATTTTTGCATGGCATTTTTCAGCCATTTTTTTTACTTCCTCGAAAACACTGGAAATATCTTCTTTAAAATCAGATACGAACACAATATTTTTGAATGGAAATGTTACTGTGTCTTCTTTTACAACTAAAATAGGCACTCGTGCTGATCGTATGATTTTTTGGGCACTGCTTCCTAACAATTGTTCTAAAAACCCTTTTTGCAAGCCTTTGCTTCCTGTAATAATGAAATCATGATGAAAATTATCTGAATGTGATAAAATTGCTTTATCATTTGAAACAAATTCTAAAAACATTCTGGATGTCAAACCTTTGTGCTCCGCCTCTTTGTCCAAAGCCCTTAATTTGCTTTTAGCAATCCCTATTTCCTCAAGAGTATCAGGATAGTTATGCTCCTCTGTCTTATCGAGTTTTACCCAATTTACAGGTGTATTAAGCTGATGTAAAAAATGGATTTCTGAATTAAAAAGTATTGCCATTTCAATAGCTAATTTTGCTGCTTTCTCACAATTATCTGAAAAATCTGTGGGCACTAATATGTTTTTCATTGTCTGTAGTTTTTGATTAATTTAGTTTGCTTCAGCTTTCAATTTTTTCATATACTCAATGATCTCGGTTTGCTGTGCTTTAGACAATACAGCATCACTGTGAATTAGGGTATAGCTACTCAACGGCATCTCATCGCTTTCAATTTGCTTGATAATAGAACGGAGTTTACTAGCTTTTCTTCGCCTAGACAAGGAATCCCATTCGTTAAAATTAAGCTCGCTTTTTCCTTCTTTAACATGATCTTCCAAATACCAAGCAGCTGGTTGAATCTTATTATACCAAGGATACTTCGTATTATTACTGTGGCAATCATAGCAAGATTCCTTTAGTTGATTCTGAATAGAAGTTGGTACTTGGTTGACCAACATAAAATCAGTTTGAGGTATTAAATCACTTTCATTGCGGTCGGTAGGAAAAAATTGAATCCCTACAAACGCAATCAAAGCAATCCAAGCTATAACCTTGAAAATCTTCACTTAGTTGATCTCTCGTTGTAGTTTACCGCAGTTAAGCATTTGGCTACCGTAGTAAGGATTTTTAATATCTTTTTCCATACTTAACCAAACACTACCACCATCGTACATTGGGCAAAATTGCTCGTACAACTTCTTGTTTGTTCCTGTAATAGCGACCATATCTGTAATGTCTTTGCTTAAGATTTTAAAATGTTCTCGCTGGTGAGCTATATCACTTTCTGAAATGTGCTCCGCGTGTTCTGTGGCATCTACAATAATATCCTTCAATTCTGTTTGCTCAGTATTAGAATGACTTGACACATCAAAAGATTTTAGAGATTGTGTCAATGCCATTCCTAAGTCTTTAGCTTTTGCGTTATCATCGCCTACCAAAGCATTTTTCAGGTTGAAGTAGTCTTTTAAAATAACTTCAGCCTTTGAATCCTGACTGTCATTTATTGCCATAGCATTCTTGTCTACATCGTGGTGCCCATCGCTGTTGTCGTGATTCATTTCTGAATGATCTCCATCGACACTCATTTCAGAATGGTCACCATCTGCTTTATTTTGTTCTTTTTTGTTATCGTTACAAGACACTGCTGTTAAGGTTATAAATGCTATCGCAACTACACCTAATGTTGATCTTAATTTACTCATTGCTTTAAATTTAAGTTTATAATTATTAATTTTTAGGGTGACCTTACAGTCTTTCAATTACTTTTTCCAGCATTGCAGTTATTTCGTTGGCAATGTCGTTCAATTTTTCATTATTTACAGCTTGCATAGACGCCATCGGGTTGACCGCAGCTACTTCAATCACGTCCGTTTCAATTTCCTGTACAATGACATTACAGGGCAACATCGTGCCTATTTTATCTTCTGCCTGCAACGCTTTATAGGCAAAAGGCGGATTGCAGGCACCAAGAATTTTGTACTGCTTGAAATTCACATCGAGTTTCTGTTTCATGGTTTCTTTTATATCGATTTCTGTGAGTATGCCAAACCCTTCCACTTTCAATCCTTTCTTGACTTTATCGATAACCTCTAGAAAAGTACCTTCGATTGTTTTATTAAAATAATACTTCATTGTTTTTTAATTTTTAGTGTTCAACGCTTGTTTTTGTTCTTCATACTCTTCTTTGGATATTTCACCCTTAGCGAGCCGCTTGTCCAGAATATCCATAGGATTTTCTCTCTTCACGGTATTTTGTCTATTTTTTCCATTATATAGAAAAAGACCCAAAACAAGTAAAACAGGTATCAATATCCACCACCACATCATCATAATTGTATAGTTTTTATAGTTAACTGGTTATTTATTATTATCAAGCCCAATCTTTAAGGCAATAATTTATTATCCCTTATTTTTCATTTTCCCTTTCATTTCAGGATTTTTATCCATCATTTTCTGCATCATTTCTTTCATCATCTCAGGGTTTTGATCCATCATTTGCATCATCTTTGCTTTCATATCTTTTTTCATCTTTCCGTTAGAATGAATTTTATCCATCAACATTTTACGACCCTTTTCGCTCTCCATCATTTTATCCAACATTTTGGAATGCTTCTTTTGCATCATTTCTGGATTATTCTCCATCATCTTCTGCATATGGGATTGCATTTTTTCTTTCATTTCGGGATTTTTGCCCATCATCATTTTCATATTTTCAGATTCCATCTGTTCCATGTGGCCTTTCATCAATATCATTTTGGCTTCTTCATTTTTTCGAGCCTCACTGATGAAGTTGGTCAATTGAACGGGGTTTGAAATGATTTCCTGGTAGACAGCTTGCCTGTTTTCTTCTACACTTAAAGTCTCGGTAGCATTGAAAGTAGACTTGCAGCTGGCCAATGTTCCAACTAATCCAATTGCTATTAAAATGTTTACTGTTGTTGTTCTTAGATTTTTCATTTTTTGTTGTTTTAAATTATTTATTCTGAATCTTATTTGTATTATTCTTTTTCAAAAACCATCTTTCTCCTAAAAAGATAAGGGTCATAGCCACTAATGCCACGATGATGACTATTATATCAGAGCTTGCTTTTATCCATAAAAAGGCACTTAAGACTACAGCATCTAAAAGTATCGCCGTTATAATTATGGCTGAATTAGCCTTCACTTCTTTTCTTAAGTTACGCAATATTCCCCATTGGATGCCGATGTCCATCACCAGATAAAATATAGCCCCTAAAGATGCGATTCGACTTAGATCAAAAAATATCGTTAGGACTATGGCAATTACAGCAACATACACCAGCATGTGTTTCTGAACATTCCCTGGCATACCAAAATGTTTATGAGGAATAAGCTTCATATCCGTTAACATTGCGGTCATTCTTGATACGGCAAATATGCTGGCTATAATTCCCGAGATGGTCGCCACTATGGCTATACCTACGGTAAACCATAATCCGTATTTACCAAAAGCTGGCTTCGAGGCCTCGGCCAATGAGTAATCCTTTGCTGCTACAATTTCTGATATTGTTAGGTTTGAAGACACTGCAAATGCCACTAATAGATATATTACTGTACATACTAAAAGTGAAATAATAATAGCTCGGCCAACATTCTTTTTTGGGTTTACAATTTCTCCACCGCTATTTGTGATCGTCGTAAATCCCTTATATGCCAAAATAGATAAAGCCAATGCACCTAAGTAATCTGTAGTAGGATAATCTGTTGAATTATTCAATGAAATTGCATCTTGAAAAGAGAATCCAACCGCCCAAAGCGCCCCTATGGCAAAAATAGCAATACCTCCAACCTTAATGATAGCCATAATCAATGACGACTTTCCAATAATATTGTTTCCTGAAATATTAATCAGAAAGGCGCCAACAATAAGGAGTACACCTAATATCGGCACCCAAACACTATTGTCGCCTACATTAAAAAGCTGCAGCGTATAAGAACCAAAAGTACGGGCCACCAGACTCTCATTTATGATCATTGAGAATGCCATTAAAAGTGCACCCGATGCTGCAACAGTTCCTTTGCCATAAGCTTTAACCAAATACATTGCAATACCACCAGCGGATGGAAATGCATTTGACAATTTGATATAGCCATAAGCACTAAATCCTGAAATTATAGCTCCAACAATGAAGGCAAAGGGAAATAAATTACCAGATAGTTCAGCCACCTGACCCAATAGGGCAAAAATTCCCGCACCAATCATGACACCAGTCCCTAGGGCTATAGCTCCAATGAGTGATAAACTGTTTTTTTTATAGGTATTATCCATAGTTAAAATCTTAATGAAAGGCCACCACCCGCACCAAAGCGGTTATCGTAGTTTCCCATCAATGAAAAGTTTCGACTTAACACGTACTCTAAACCAACCTTCCAGACGGTTTCTTCTTCAAAGTCGGTGCCGTCTTCAAAATCATTTACCCAGCCAAAATCCATCTGATATTCATATTCCCCAAAAACGGCCACCCTTCTAAAAATCATTGTGGCGGTTGACAGTGAAATTGTAGGTCTCAATTTATTGTCTATTCGCAAATCAGAATCAACAAGAAGTGGAAGCAAGTAGCGCACACCTATCACACCTGTGGTTCCAATCTCATCTAGACTATCTTCCATCTCATTCTCCATATTCACACCACCAAATACACGGAAATAACTGTTTAGCCAGCGTTCATAGGTGAATTCTGCTTCCAAATTTTCATTCCAGCCGTATTCGCCGCGCAAAATGAATTGATTCCTTATGTTTGTTGCCGTGTAGAATAACTCTGTCATGTGGCTTGCTGCTGTTACTTCTCCCCAAGTAAACATGTGATCCGCTTCATTAGTTAGGTTTTTTAAAGGATAATCTTTTAAACGCTCATCCCTTGGTGTATCATAGCTAAAAACCCTGGCCATACCACTACCAAGATGGTACAATACATGGCAATGAAAGAACCAATCTCCTTGTTCACTCGCATCAAATTCTATCACAACCTTCTGCATTGGTGCTACGTTGACAGTATGCTTCAATGGAGAGTATTCACCATTCTCATTCAATACTCTAAAGAAATGTCCATGAAGATGCATAGGATGGTGCATCATTGTTAAATTGTTTAAAGTGATACGAACCACTTCGCCTTGTTTGATCTTAATTTTATCTGTTTCTGAAAGTGGCACACCGTTGATACTCCAGACGTATCGATTCATATTACCTGTAAGATTGAAAAGCATTTCTTTAACAGGTTTATCACTTTCAAACTCTGTAGGTTCTGGCGAGCGCAGATAATTGTAATTGAATTCTGGATTACCACCTGTTTTCATATTGTCGCCTATCACTTTATCTTTTGGTATGATGTAGCCCATCTTCATGTCTTTCTTCTCCCCATTTTTCATAGACTTATCGCCCATTTTCATATCCATTTGATCCTGATTCATGTTCATGGGATCAGTCTTTTTTGACACATCACCCGCTTTCATATCATCATTCATGCTCATCCTATCCATCTTCATTGCATATTTTTTCATATACTTAATGGAATCAGTCTTAGAAGGATTGAATTTTGCTGCAGGTGCACCCATTTTCATGTCCATGGCCATCATGCGTTTCATGCTCTCAATTAAATCTGGCTCTGGAACTACTGGTGCTTTCAGCATATCACCATCTCCCAAATAAGCAGAGGCTTGTCCTGAACCATCTTGAGAAGTCGCTCGTATTTCTAGTTTAGCATTATCGGGAATGGTAACAATAAAATCGTAGGTTTCGGCAACACCTATAAGCGTTTTATTCTTTTGGATGGGCACAACATTTAATCCATCTGAAGCCAATAAAATTGGGTCGTTACCGCCAAAAGTCAACCAGAAATAGGTTGCTGCAGAGGCGTTGACAAAACGGACTCTTACCTTATCCCCTGGTTCAAAATCATTATAGTCTTGAGTAGATTGGCCATTAACAAAAAACTTGTCATAATAATTATCAAGAATAGCCATATCTGGCATACGTTGCCACATCATTTTTAATTTGGCACCCACTGCATCTTTCTTTATTATTTTGTCCCAACTTTGTATTTGACCTTTTTTAATCAGATACCATTCGTTACCTCTTTTTAGATTTTTAAGCTGTGATTTTGGATTTTCATCCATCCAGTCTGAAAGCACTAAAACCAAGTCCTTATCGTATTCTAAATTGGTTTCTTTTGGGTTTATCTGAATACTACCATACACACCACGTTGTTCTTGTAATCCCGTATGCGAATGGTACCAATAGGTTCCAGACTGTTTCAAAGCAAACTTGTATTGTAGAGTTTCGCCTGGTTTGATGGGGGGCGTGGTTAGGTAAGGCACACCGTCGTAGAAATTAGGCAGAATAAGCCCGTGCCAGTGAACTGATGTTTCTACATCCATCTTATTGGTGACATTGATAATCGCAAACTCCCCTTCATTGAATTCCAGATTAGGACCAGGAATACCTCCATTCACAGTCATTGCTTTTATATCCTTTCCAGTGAAGTTTACCGTTTTGTAATCTATGGTTAGGTCATAAACGCGTTCTGGCCAGTTGTCCACATTCTCTTCAGATTTATTTGCCGTCAATTGTGCATTTGCCCCTAAGGAAATACAGAACAAGAGCAGCACTAATAGTCTCATTATCATCTATTTATTTTTTTTCTGTATTTTGTATAAAAATAAGACTGATTTTCAGCGCGTTGTGTCATAATTCTGGTTTATATCTATACAATTTGGTCTAATGGGTTTCTGACCTTTCTTTGTTCAGCTTTGTATTGAGAAAGACTTAATCCTGTTTCGACTTTAAATTGCCTACTTAAATGATTGATATGACTATACCCCAATAGTTGACTGATCTCCGTAAAGTTTTCTTCCTGTGTCTGGATCAGTTCCTTTACTTTCTCAATCTTTAGCTTTATGAAGTACTTCTCAACAGTCACACCTTCAGTTGATGAGAATACCTTACTCAATCTTGAGTAGTCTTGATGCACCTTTTGTGAGAGATGTGTTGATAATTTCTCGTTCAAATCAAGAGGTAGATTAGATAATATTTTAATGAGTTGAATCTTCACCTGTTCAGTCAATTTATCTTCAACAGAATTAATGAGTTCAAAACCGTTGATTTGGAGAATTACTTTCAATTTATCAATTTGTTTTTCATTTTTAAAGTCTAGTTGTACACGGCCAAGAACAATTTCTTGCAACTCTATTTCTTGAGCTTCAATTTCATTCTTGAGCACCTTGATACATCGATCGCATACCATATTTTTAATATAGAAATCCTTTACCATCGTTATTTATTTATATAGTTAATACTGCAAAGTTGCAAGTCATATCTTTTTTGAAATTTTATTTGGTTCATCTGAAATATTGAATATCAAAAAAACCTTATCATAATTGACAATAGAAACCTGCTTTAGTACTCATTCTTTTAAGTTTTAAAGCTGTTCGATTAAATAGTAGCCATTTTGGTTTCTGAGCTTTTACTATTTAGAATTGATAACTCTCATTTTTTTAGATTTTCTTTAAATACTGCTTTCAAACAGGTCGCGGTTTCTACTTTAAATTTTTAACAGGGAGTTAGACTCCAGTAGATATTACGATGAAATTTATAAATTGAAAGTTCTATGAACTAATCAAAATACATAGATTTTGAAAAGGAGTTATTTGTTAATTCCTTTTCATTTTATAAATTGAAAGTTCTTGTAAAAGCTAAATAATACTACTTTTCTGGTTCTACTGAAAAGGACAGACCTATGGCTGTCAAAATAGGTTTTAGCTTATATTTGGAGGGAGCCAAATGGAAATATAGACTGCTTTTGGAATAAGCTGGACGTAGGCCCAATTATTGTCTAAAAGTTTGAAATTATTATTCAATTTTGATTGATAATTGTTTTTAAAAATGGGAGTGTTCACAGATACTGGACAATGACAAGAATTGTTATTACAAAAACCATCACAACTTTCATCCCCACTATCGCAACAAGATTTTTTTTCTGAATGATCATCTTGTTTCGAACAAGAAGTACTAACCACTTCAGCTTTATCAGAAGAATTTTCGCACGCTAAGATAGTACTTGTTGGAATAACCAAAAATATCAAAAACAGAAATAATATGTGAGTTATGTTTTTCATTTGATACTTCCACAAAGATAACATAAAAATCAAACTTTAATTTGGTATTTAATTTCAAATATTTTTTTCAGAATTTTGAAAAGCATAAGCCAAAAAAGAGGGCTGTTGCTACACTTTTAACAGCCCTTTTAAATCTTATATCATTGGTTAGTAAAACTACTGTTTTCTAATAACCAATTGATAAACACAAGGAATAACCACCAAATTTAAAACCGTAGCTGATAGCAATCCACCTAAAATAACTACAGCCATCGGGCTTTGAATTTCACTTCCTGGTTCTCCGCCTTTTAATGCTAAAGGTATTAGTGCTAAACCAGTTGTAAATGCTGTCATTAGGATAGGATTTAATCTATCTAATGCTCCAATTTTAATTAATTGAAAGCCTTTCATCCCTTCTTTTCTCAAATCCTCGTATCGAGAAACTAATAGTATTCCATTACGAGTGGCAATCCCAAACAAACTAATAAAACCAATAGTAGCTGCGATACTGATGATACCTGTTGTAAAATACACAATCAAAATTCCACCAATTAATGCCAAAGGCAGGTTTATCAGTACGACAAAAGCCAATTTAACATCCTTAAACTCATAATATAGCAACAGAAAAATGATAGCGATAGCAACGATTGCAGTTATAGATAATAATTGTGATGCTTTAGCTTCACTCTCAAACTGTCCGCCGTATTGCACCCTATACCCTTCAGGCAATGAAATGTTTTGGTTTACGGTTTCTTTTATTTCTTCTACAGCACCGCGTAAATCCCTTCCTTGGACATTTGCAGCGACTACGATTTTACGTTGAACGTCTTCACGGCTAATCTTACTAGGACTACTTACCGACTGGACAGTCGCTAACTCTCCCAAAGTGGTTTGACCATCATTTGGTAAACTAATTAAGGTATTTCCAATGGCCTCTATATCATCCCTAAAGGATTTCTGGTAACGAACCACCACATCAAAATATTTCTGTCCTTCATAAATCTCTCCTGCTTCTTCCCCAGCATAGGCAATATCAACTTGTTCCATTAAATTACCTACCGTCATTCCGTAACCCGAAAGGATTTGGCGCTTAGGCTGAATGCGAATCTGTGGCACTTCAATTTGCTGGTCAACAGCAACATCTGCCAATCCATCGATATCTTTAATATTCTGTTCGACACTTTTACCTAACTCATATAACCGCTGCAAGTCTGGACCAAAAATCTTGATTGCAATATTAGCTCGAGTTCCCGAAAGCATATGGTCTATACGGTGAGCAATAGGTTGCCCTAAAGTGATATTAACACCTGGTGCGATGCTTAATTTATTTCGAACTTCTTCAAAAAATTCTTCTTTGGTCTTGTCTTCGAGAACAAAAGGCACATCAATTTCCGAAGCATTTACGCCTTGCGCATGTTCGTCTAATTCAGCTCTTCCTTGTCTTCGAGTAACAACTTCAACTTCGGGTAAATCCAACAAAATGGTCTCTATCAAATTTCCTGTTTTGTTGCTTTCTTCCAAAGACATCCCTGGGGGTCCAACGACACTAATCACCAAGGAACCTTCATTAAATTCTGGTAGAAAACTTCTTCCCAGTTGTGTGACTAGGACAAGACTTAAAAGAAATGCGATGACAGTTACACCAATAATGGTTTTAGGAATTTTTGTAGCTTGTCCCAATAGGTTTCCATAATGTTTCTGTAACCAACGTTCCACACGGGTACCATCTGCTTGCTTTTTTAAAAGCTTTTCGTTATTTAATAAATAGGAGCACAAAATTGGTGTGACGGTTACTGCAACAACTAGTGATGTTAAAACAGACGTTACAAAGGCTATACCCAAGGGTTGCAACAAGCGTCCTTCCATTCCGCTTAAAAAGAAAAGGGGAATAAAAGACACAATAATAATTAAGGTTGCAATGATGATAGAACTTCTTATTTCTACAGATGCTTCACGAACAACTGTAAGGGTTGATTCACGTTCTGCTTTTGGCTTTCTTATGTTTTCACGCAAGCGTTTATATACATTTTCCACATCTATAATTGCATCGTCTACCAAGGCACCAATGGCAATTGCCATACCACCCAAACTCATTGTATTGATAGTGTAACCCAACCATTTTAAAATGATAATAGATACCAATAATGAAATAGGAATTGCTAACAAGGATATTAAGGTTGTTCTCCAATTCATCAAAAAGATGAAAAGGATAATCATTACAAAGAATGCGCCTTCCAATAAAGTTTGATTCAGATTGCTAATGGAGGCATCAATAAAATCAGATTGCCTAAAGATTTGACTTTTGATGTTGACCCCTTTTGGTAAGGTTTTTTGTAAATCGGCAATGGCTTCGTCAAGTCGGTCTGTCAACTCCAAGGTGTTGACATCGGGTTGCTTTGAAATGGTTAAAATCACTGCTGGTTTTGCATTTAAAGAACCATCGCCAATTTTATCGGCAGCACCAATTTGAACCGTTGCCACATCTCTTATTTTAATGGTTTGACCGTTAATTTCCTTTAAAACAGCTTCTTGCAAATCTTCTAACACGTAAGCTCTACCACTACCTTTTATTATGTATTGATTGCCATATTGATTGATAATTCCTCCAGGCGCATTGGTATTAGCTTCCTTAACATGTTCTACCAATTCGGAAAGACTCACATCATAATGTTTCATCTTTTCAGGATTGGCAAATACTTGATATTGCTTATAATCGCCTCCTATGACCACCACATTTGCAATACCACCAATTGCTTTTATACGCGGTCGTATAGTCCAATCAGAAAGGGTTCTTAATTCCATTGGTGACAAACTATCTGAGGTTACACCCAGAAGCATTATTTCCCCCATAATGGATGAAATAGGTGCCATAGTTGGCGCACCAATACCTTCAGGTAAGTTTTCACGAACCATAGGGATGCGTTCACTTACGATTTGGCGGGCCTTATATATATCGGTTCCCCATTCAAATTCTATCCAAACAATTGATATTCCTGCTGCAGAAGAGGAACGGATCCTTCGTACATCGGGCGAGCCGTTTAAGGCTGTTTCCAATTGGTAGGTAACTAATTTCTCTACTTCTTCAGATTCCATTCCGTGCGCTTCAGTAAGTATGGTCACCGTTGGTGCCGTAAGGTCTGGGAATACATCTACATTCATTGTTCGAGCGTAGTAAATACCCAATACACTTAAAGCAACCGCACCCAATAGAATGAATAATCTATTCTGAAGCGAAAATGATAATATTTTATTTAACATCTAATTTAATTTTTAATGCTGAATTTTTAATGTTGAATTCATAATTCAACATTTCATTAATGATCGTGACCATGTGCAGGAGTTGAACCCGACATTGAAGCCATTTTAACTTGGTATGCTCCTGTAGTAATGACCGTTTCACCTACTTTCAAGCCTTGTAGTATTTCAACATTCTCTCCGTTTCGCTCGCCAATCTTTATAGGTCGTCTTTCAAAACTTTCGCCAGAAAGCTGAACGATGACTGAATAACTTCCGTAGTCTTCCAATAAGGCATTCACAGGAATCATTGTGTTTTCATTAGCGGTGCCCATCGTAATTTGTACTGAGGTCAAACTACCGTCAGGCATATCCACACTTGCATTTACTTGGGCAAAAACTGAAATAAGAGGATTATCTCGCTCTACATCTTTACTGATAGAAAGAATATCCCCCTCGCTATCACTTACACTCTTCCATTGTCCGTCTTTAGTTTGATACCAAATACCTTTCACATTCTCCATCGAAAGCCCATAATTTGGAGCTAGTTGTGTTTTTAGTATTTTAGATTGGTGTGAGCCAATAGATATTAATGCTACGCCTTGGTCTACATAATCCCCATTAGAAACTGAAATAGACTTGATGAAACCATCAAATGGTGCTCGAATTTGTTTGCTTCCATCTGAAACTCCCAATGCTAAAGATTGATAGATAGATTTGGCTTTACTAAAATTACTCTCCACAATTTCGAAATCTGACTTTGGAATAATTTTAGAATTGTACAATTCTTTTTTACGCTCGTATTCAGATTTGGCTTGTTCAAAATTGGCACGTGCATTTTCAATTTCTGTATTCAAATTATTAGATGCCAAGCCTTGACTATTCAAGCTCATCAATAATTGACCTTGTTTTACTACAGTTCCTTCTGTAAGAATATTCATTTTAAAATCAACCACACCATTAGATTTTGCGGCCAACGATTTCACAGAGTTTGGGGATGGCATCCATACACCAGAAGTATTGATGACATTGTAAATTTCACCCGAAACTACAGGTGAAGTTTGAAAATCGATTTTCCAAGCCTGTTCTTTTAAAAACGAAATGCTCTCATCTTCTTCGGCAATCCCTAAAGTCTTTAAAGCATCATCAAAATTTGCATAAACAGTTACATCATCAATCGTAATTCTATCAGAATATTCAGGTGTTTTCAATTCAAATACAAGTTGGTAATTTCCAGCTTCTTTCGGTTGAATCGTAGGCGAAAATATGCCTGGTGATGATGGAGCATCAACAGTATTCCTCAATCCTTTATTGCCCTTAATTAAACTAACTGTAACCGAACCTTCACGGACAGGTTGATGCTTGTTTAAAACAGTGAAGTGAGCTGCAAATCTGCTTGGATTACCAACAATTAACGCAGGAAATTCTACAAATAATTCTGTTTTATCTGTCCAAATGGTATGGTCCAATCTTGGCATTTCTTCTCCAGCATGACTACCATCGGCATTGTGAGCGTGTGCATCATCTGCCTTGTTGTTACAAGACATTGCCATAAGGGCGAGCACTATTAGTATATATTTCATATTTTATTTTTTAGTGGTCTTGATGTTCTGAACCATTACCGTGAGTGTGTGTTTCCTTATTCATTTCCATAGAATTTGTATCTACCTCAAATTCTTTATGCTCGTCTGTTTCTTCATGCCTGTGATTCTCGTCAGTTCCATGTTCGTGACCGTGTTCTTCTGTGTTTGTTTCCATAGAATCTTTGCCTACTTGAAATTCTTCTTGTTCTACCTTTTCATCTTGCATATGTCCACCATCTGCATTGTGTTCGTGGCCATGGTCATCACTACTTTCGGTTTTAGTATCTCTACAAGAGCTTACCAAAAAAGTTGATGCGATTGCGGTTACGAATATTATTTTTGAAATTTTCATAAGTGTGTGTTTTAAAATTTATAATTGATGTTTTAATAATTGTGCTTGAAGCAGTTGTAGTTCCTTTTCCATTTGCAGCATTTTATCTGATGCATTTCGGTAGAACTGAAGCTCTACATAATAATCCATAAAAGAATATTCACCCAATTGATAGGCTTTAAATAACAATTGCTCACTATTTAAATTATCCATTGTGATTTGATACTCATTGTATTTTCGGAGTATCAACTCATATCTTTCGAAGGTTTCCTGAAATTGTGTGTTAAGAGAATTGGTAATAACCTCAGTAGTGGATTGCAGATATTCATAATTTGCCTCGGCAGCTTTTACTTTGTTCTTGCTATTCCATAGGGGGATCGAAATACTTCCATAAAAACCAGAATAATTGCTTTCGTTTACACCTTGGTAATTATAGCCAAGCGCTAAATTTGGCAATCCTTTATTTTCCTCCAGTTTTATTTTTTGAAGTGAAGCTGCTTCGTTTAGCTTCAATTCTTGCAATGCAGGTTCCTTGGATAATTTTTCTTGCCAAAGATTCTCTACTGTACCTATTTTAATAGGCGAAATAATTTTTGGTGATATACTATCTAAAGGTTTCCCACCATTCAAGGTTTTAAGTTTCGACAGTTGGATTTGTATGTCGCTTTCTATCTTTTGTACCACAAATTGTTCTTGAATCCAAGCAATTTTAGCCTTGTTCAAATCTAAAAGTCCAACTTGCTCTTTGTCAAAAAGCTTTTGAATTTGATCAAAAACTTGCTTGCTTTGGGCTCTCCTTTTGGTTTCTATAACTTTCTGTTTTTGTAGGAAAGCGATTTCTATAAGAACATTTTTCGCCTTCAATAAGACCTCTTGTCTTCGCTTTAAATAAGCTGATACTAATTGTTTTGATTTAGAGTCGTTCCATTTACCACGCGCGGCATATACTGTTGGAAATTCAAAAGATTGAGACACCTGATATTCGGTATAATTTCCTGTAGCGTTATCACCAAAAGGCAGATAAAATCCTGAAATTTGGGGATCTGGTAAATTATTTGTGCTCTTATTTTTGAGTTCTTGACTCTCAATAAAAGCTTGATAGCCCTTTAACTCTTTATTATTTTGTTCTATTTCATCAAGTGATTCCTCTATGGTTATAGTTTGTGAGAAACCATTAATAAAGAATAGGCACCCGCAAATTGCGAATACGATATGTTTATTCATTGTTTGAAATTTTAGGTTTAATCTTAATTGATAAGGTGGAATACTGTCTTTAGAGAAGTACCCTTAAACGATTAACCTAAAGATGGTGGACCTCGCGAATTGAGGGATGAGAGATATTGCTCAAAATAAATATGAGGTGGATGGTAATCCATAACCTTTTCCGCTTCATTATAGTTTATAGAAATGCTATAATGATAATCCGAGGCAGGCGAGCTTATATCTTTTTTAAGATTGAAGTGTTTGACACCAATTTTATTGGTCACCAAAATATCATTAGAAGCCACAGAGTGTGCATGGCCTACTAAAAACAAATCTAAAAGCCCTTTATTTGAACTTTCTTTTTCTGGGACATTTTGATTGTGGCTATGACTCTCACTATGTGCAATAGCTTTATGCGAATGCTGAACTTCATCCTGGTGATGCCAATGAGGTACTACCTGATGCAAAAAAAATAGGCTAAATATGCCTAAAAAGAAAAGAGCCTTTATGTGATTGTTTTTTTGCATTAAATGCAAATGTAGTATTTTATAATTGGTTTATAGATTTCATTTTTTTTAAAGAAATAATTTCTCAGTAAAAGTCGAAAACGGGTCTCTGTTTATTGTTGATTGATGTTTTGCACTAGGAGATAATAAATATATCCTTTGTGAACAAAATAAGAAAAAGAAGCTAGCCTTAATCGCCGTAGACAATAAGCTGCTCAATCAATGTTTTGCTATCGCAAAATCAGGTTTGATCTACAATGAAAGTTATGCTTCTGTATTGTCTAAATAAATAGAGAAAAATCAAATAAAAAAGCTCAAAGAATCAGTTTTATGAATCCATGAGGCTAGACTACTAGTGTTTCAAATTAAAGTAGAAAAGAGTTGTTTTTTACCTCAGTTTTTTTTTTGGCGTGTCGTTATTTTTTAATTTCAGAAGATTTAAAATTCAACTACATTTCGTTAGTTTGAAATTATTCACAATATTTTTTTATAAAGTCATAAGCTTCATCATTACCTAATTTAGCGGCCTTATTCCAATCATTACAAGCTTCCTTTATATTTCCTAACTTTTGTCTAGCTAGACCTCTGTTATAAAAAGAATGTGGGTCTTTAGAGTTTATTCCAATAGCCTTATCAAAGTCTTCTATCGCACCTTTAATATCTCCCAAAGTACTCTTAGCATAACCTCTGTATTTATATACCCTTGAATCTTGAGAGTCGAGTTCAATTGCTTTATTGTAATCTAGAATTGCATCATTTAAATAACCTAATTGCTTTTTTGCCCAACCTCTATTAAAGTATCCTCTTTTATCTTCTGGATCAATTTCAATAATCTCATTAAAGTCTTCAATTGCTGATTTGTACTGTTTTAAATACTGCTTTGAAGTCCCTCTTAAATCATAAAGCGTTGGATTTTTTGGCTCTAATTTTATTGCCATTGTAAAGTCCTCAATAGCTCCCTCATAATTTTTTAATCTATTTTTGAATTTTACAAATTAAAGTTGCAGTTATAATTAAAAATATGACTTAGAATTTATCAAAAACCAAAATATGACTTGACAAATCAATTAAATAAACTAGAAATTAAAATCTTTATATTTGAAATCTGGTTAGTAAAATGTAAAATAAATTCATGATAAATAGGTTTTATTCACAAAAAAAAAGAGAGCTACAGAATATATATCTGTAACTCCCTCATTTTCAAGTCGGGGTGGCAGGATTACCTCCCAAAAGTCGGTGATCCTGAAAATGAGGTTGTTGCTCATTAAAAGCCTAAACGCCTATAGCGTTTATAAGGCTTTTTTGTGTTCTCTTCGGTTTTGAAGCAAGCTTTAACCTCTAGAAAACAAAAAAGCCTTACACTTTCGTGTAAGGCTTTTGATGGTCGGGGTGGCAGGATTCGAACCTGCGACCTCCTGCTCCCAAAGCAGGCGCGATGACCGGGCTACGCTACACCCCGAGTGTAGATTTTGTTTGAGTTTAGATGGATCTCGCTTCATCTAAAATATATCAGCGGAGAGACAGGGACTCGAACCCTGGCGACACTTACGCGTCGACAGATTAGCAATCTGCTCCATTACCACTCTGGCACCTCTCCAATGTTTATAAGAACATGCGCTTTTTGCGGTTGCAAATATAACTGCAATTTTGATTTTGACAAAGCGAATTGAGATTATTTTCTAGTTTCTTTTTAACTCATTGGAGTCTGCTCTTCTAGAACAACAATAAGTTCATTCGCCTCTTTCTTTCCGCTCTCTCCATACCATTTCACCCAAATTATAGAGCATATAGGTAGGAAGGTTCTTTACTTTTAAGGCTTCAACGAGCTGAGGATTTTTTTCAGCATCAATTTTAATAATCTTTAACCTATCTCCTAAAGCAGCACTCACGTCTTTCAACCGATCGTGGATGCCTTCACAGTCTTCGCTCCAATCTGCAAAAAAATTGAGCAGGATAGGTTTTTTCTCATCGATAAGCTCACCAAACTTTGTCATCGAATTCTAATTTTGATTAAATTTAGTTCAAAATACTTCAGCTTCCAAATCTTTTAGGATGAGGTATTTACAGGGTCTGGTGATTTTTTAAATCTCAATTTAGCTCTTAGGACCAAATAAAACATCACAGGAACTATAATTAAGGTTAAGAAGGTTGCGAAAATCAATCCAAAAATCACTGTCCATGCCAAGGGTCCCCAAAAAATCACGTTATCTCCACCCACATAAACATTTGGTGCGTAATCTACAAAGAGTCCAAAGAAATCGATGTTCAAACCTACCGCTAGCGGGATTAATCCAAGTACTGTGGTGATCGCTGTAAGCAATACAGGTCTAAGTCTAGATTTCCCTCCAGCAACAATTTCTTCAAAATACTGCTGTCTGGTAAGCATCTCTTCATCCTCTAAGTCTAACTTTTCTTTTCGTCGGTCGATAAGGATTTGAGTATAATCCACCAGGACAATCGCATTGTTAACAACAATACCCGCCAGTGAAATAATTCCCATCATGGTCATGATAATCACGAAGTCCATTTGGAATATGCCAAGTCCAAAGAAAACCCCACCTAAACTCAAGATTACTGCCATCAAAATGATAATTGGCTTAGAAATAGAGTTGAATTGTGCTACGAGAATAAGCAGAATCCCTCCTACGGCAAGCAGAAGTGCTTTCAGAAGAAAATCTAAGTTTTCTTCTTGTTTTTCCTGTTCTCCAGTAAATTTATAAGTCATACTTTCTTTCAAGTCAAAATACTGAAGCTCGCTTTCTAGTTGCTGTACAATTTCATTGCCGTTATACCCGCCAAGGACATTGGAGTAAACTGTAATCACTCTCTTTAAATCTTTCCGTTTGATAGAGGAGAAGGTCGATGTAGGAGTCTTTTCTATCAACGTAGAGATAGGCGTTTGTATAATCTCGCCTTTATTGTTTCTGAAGGTCACTGGCTGGTTAAAAATCGTGTTTTCATCGTACCGGGTTTCTTCATTAAATCTCACATTGATCTGGTAGTCGTCATCCTCATCCTTGTAAGTGGACGCTTCTTCCCCAAACACCGAACGTCTTATAACTTGGCCCACCTGAGCGGTAGATATACCAAGTTTACCAGCTTTTGCTTTATCGACCCTAATGTCCATTTCGGGTTTGGATTTGTTGATGTCGATCTTTAATTCTTCAATCCCATCGATTCCAGCATCGTCGATAAATTCCCTCATGCGCTCTGCTTCAGATAGCATCTGATCGTAATTTTCACCCTTCAACTCAATATTGATAGGATATCCAGAAGGTGGCCCTGCGGCGTCTTTTTCAACAATAATAGATACTCCTGGGAAACCTCTTACAGACTCTCTTACTTCGTCTAGAACTTGGCTACTTTTTACGCCTCTTCGGAGTTTAAATTCTCGCATAGATAGCGTGACTTTTCCGCGATGAGGCATTTCGTTGGCTTGCCCAGCATCTGTATTGGGATTTCCAGAGCCTCTACCAACTTGCGATATAGCAGACTCGACCATAAAGTTATAGCCGTTTTCATCTTCGTATTTTTTTAAGGTCTCAAAAATACGTTCCTCTACCTTCTTGGTCAGTTTGTTGGTCTTATGAATGTCTGTCCCTTCAGGATATTCAATATAAGCCATAATTTGATTGGGCTGATTTTCGGGAAAGAACAAAACCTCTGGCTGAATAATGCCAATAAATACAAAAGAGGAAAATAAAATACCTAAAGTTCCAAAAAAGAAGAGATAGGCTCTCTTTTTATAAATCGCAAACTTGAGGAATTTCTCGTAGAAGTTTTCCAATTTCTTTAAAGATCGGAACTGAAAGAAATAAATTGCTTTCACTAAAAATAACTTATAAATCCAAAGTAAAATAGAGGCTAATATGGCAAGATTTCCCAAACCGCGTAAGCCTCCAATATCTAAAATAAACCCTAAACTCAAGGAAATAATACCTATTCCAAGGAGGATAAGACTCCACCGAATCGTTTGTTTATTTTTTAATTTCTTTTCCTCAACTTTCATGAATTTTGAGGTTAACATCGCGTTGATGATCAGCGCCACAAACAGTGACGAGCTTAGGACTACCGAAAGGGTAATGGGAAAGTAGATCATAAATTTACCGATGGTTCCCGGCCATAATCCCAAGGGGAAAAAAGCAGCCAGCGTCGTTGCCGTAGAAGCGATGATTGGCCATGCAATTTCTCCAATTCCTTGTTTTGCTGCGGCGGTTCTACTCATGCCTTGGTCCATGAGTGAGTACACATTTTCTACAACCACTATACCATTATCCACCAGCATACCTAGCCCCATAACCAAACCAAATAGCACCATTGTGTTGAGCGTAAACCCAAGTCCCGATAAAATGATAAGCGCTAATAGCATAGACATTGGGATAGCTACCCCTACAAAAAGTGCATTTCTAAAGCCTAAAAAGAACATCAAAACGATAATAACCAAGAGTACACCAAAGATGATGTTATTCACTAGGTCGTTCACTTGGTTTTCAGTCTTTATAGATTGGTCGTTGGATAGGCTGATGTTTAAAGCTTCTGGGAAATAGTTTTCTCTTTCATCATCGACGATGGTTTTAATTTTTTCTACCGCCTCAATCATATTTTTACCAGCTCTTTTCTTCACATCTAGCATCACTACGGGCTCTCCGTTATCTCTAGCAAAGGTTGTAGGATCCTTGGTGTGGAAATTCACTTTAGCAACATCCCTTAAATAAACTTCACCTCCATCATCTTTCACTACAACGTCGTAAAGCTCATCTGGAGACTCAATCTCTCCTAAAATCCTGATGTTCTTTTCAAATCCGTTGGATATGATATTACCTCCAGAGATGGTTTTGTTTTCATTACGAATAGAAGTGATAATATCGGTAAAGCTCACCTCCATGGCGGCCATTTTGTAAATGTCTACCGCAACTTCTACTTCTTTTTCATCCACACCTCGGACGGTGGCTTCCTTAATTTCTGGTAATAACTCCACTTTATCCTGAAGGTATTCTGCAAAATCTTTTAATTGCTGAATATTATAATTTCCTGTAAAACTGATATTCAGTATAGGAAACTGTTCAGATATATTAAGGTCGAACACGTTGGGCTCTACCTTTGCACCATTGTCTAGAGTTGGCCAAGTGGTTTCAGACTTAACTTGGTCTACCTTGTCTTTGATGAGTTGCTTGGCGTTTTGTACTTCTACATCTTCTTCAAACTCGACAATCACCATAGAGTAATCCTGCAAAGTAGAAGAGGTAATTTCTCGAACGCCCTTCACATCCTTAAACACTTCCTCTAATGGTTCCGTGATAAATTTTTCAACATCTTCTACAGAGGTGCCAGGCTCTATAGAACTCACGTATATCTTGGTTTCAACAATCTCTGGGAAATCCTCCCTTGGCATTCCGTAGTAAGCCATTATTCCTCCAATGAGTATAATAAGGCTTATCACATATACGGTCATCTTATTATCTATTGCCCAAGACGATAAGGCAAATTCTTTATAAGTGTTCTTTTTGGCCATTACTTACTTTTTTTGAAAGTTCAACACTCTTACTTTATCATCTTTTTTGATTGTTCTGGCACCTTCAGTGACCACAACATCTGTAGCTTTTAGGCCTTCTAAAACTTCTATTTCCCCTTGATAACTTTTGCCGAGTTTCAACTCACGGAAATTAGCAATACCAATACTATCGTTTTCCATCTGAAGAGAAAACGTAAAGGATTGTCCCGATGCATTCTCTTGCAAAATATTTTCTGGGATAACGATAGCTTGTTTGGAAGTGTAGTCATTTAGTTTTAAAGTAGCAATTAAGTTGGGCTTTACAAAGTCTATACTGTCTGGAATAGAGACTCGCACTCTAAAGTTTCTATTGCTTTCTGAAATATTACTAGAGACTTGAGAAACCTTCCCGATAAAGCTTTTTCCAATAGCACTTAGGGTCACAATAGCTTCGGAGCCTTCGTTGATATTACCAACATAATTTTCTGGAACATTTGCACTAACGTACATCTCTCCTAAATTCAAAATTCTAAAGATTGGCGTTTGACCAGGGGAAACCACCTGACCTTGGTCTGTGATGATTTCATCTATTTTCCCAGAAAAAGGGGCGTAAATTACAGATTTGTTGAGTTGGCTTCGCATTTGGTCAACGGCATTATCAATTTGCTCAAAGGCCGTTTTAGCTTCAAGATATTGTATTTCTGAACCTATATTCTCATCCCAAAGTCGCCCTTGTCTTTCGAATATCGTTTTGGCAAGCTCTCGCTGTGCCTTCATTTCCTCTAGTTGGCTCGATTGTCCTCCATCATCAATTTTGGCTAATTTTTGCCCTTTCTTAACCTGGTCACCTTCTTTGACGTAGATATTTTTTAATACACCTGAAAACTGAGGGTAGATCATGATATTTTGATCTGTAGTGACATCGCCTTGGACAGTGACATAGTGATTAAAATCTTTTGGAACTAGACTTAAAGCTTCCACTAAGGCATACTTTGAAGTATCTTCAAAATCAGCCAATTTTTTATCTAAGGTTTTAACCTGGCTATTGAGTTTCCTCATCGAGGTATTCAATTCCTCACGTTTTTGATTCAGTTCTGCTTTAGATCCATTTTCGACAATATCTTCAATAGATTTTTCTTTGGGACCACAAGACACAATAATAACAAGGGAAAGTAGAGTGAGGTAAGATATATATTTCATGGGTTTAGTTTTCAAAATTTGTAAATGGAGTATTGATGATCTTTTCGATTTCTGCTTTGGAATTGATAATATCTAGCATAGATTGTAGCAATTCGTTTTGTGCAGTGTAGAGTTGTAACTGAGCTTGTCTAAGTTCAAAACTCGTACCGACACCTTCTTTAAATTTGATTTGGTTTTTGCGCTCAATGCGTTCTGCAAGTTTCAGGTTGTCTTTCGATAATTCATAATTGTCTACGGCAAATTCAAAATTGCTTTTTGCATTATTCAATTGAAGGTTAATTTGGTTGATGGCTTCCACCTTTCGGGTTTCTGCTTTTTCCATTTCAATTTTAGCTTTTTGAGTTCGAGCACTTCGTTGAAGAGAACTGAATATGGGAACATTTAGGCTTACTCCAACTGTGGAGAATTCAAACCAATCTGCCTGTGAACTAAAGAATTCAAAATTCTCTCCAAAACTGATTTGTCCATAGTTGGCAAAAGCAGATAGGCTAGGCAAAGCTTTGCTTTTTTCAAGTTTCATTTCCAACTCTCGCTGCTTTACCAGATTGTCTGCAATCTTAAATTCGATGGTGTTTTCGACTTGAAGATCTTCCGTTATAAGTTTTGCTTCCAAAGCATCTCTATTGGCTAAGTTTTCTAAATCTTCCAGTAATTCGACTTCAGTAGAAATAGGTAAACCCAGCACCATATTGAGGCTTTCTTTGGAAATATCCTCCATACGCTTGGCATTGTTGAGCTGACTTTGTAATTGCTGGTATGTAATCTGAAGTTGCTCTACATCTTCCTCCTCGGCAAGACCGTTTTCAAAAGTGATTCGCGTTTCTCTTAGGTTTTCTTTTGCAGTCTCTAGGTTACTCTCTACAATAACAATAGAGTTTTGAGTTAGTAAAACATTACCATAGGCACTCACCACATCTTTTCTTACTTCTAGCTTAGTGCGCGTTTCATTATTGTCTGAATACTCTAAGAAGGTTTTAGCAGCTTGAAGAGCAACAATGTAGGAGCCGTCGAATATAAGTTGGTTAAGCGTTACCGCAGCATTCATGTTTTGTCTAGGGGTGAATTGAATAGCAATAAACTCTCCTTCCTCTCCGCCAAAAAAACCTCCGCCTGGTACGGGAGTTAATCTAATAATCGCATTATAATCATAATTTACAGCAGCGTCGATTTGAGGTAAACCATCGGCAGTGGTTTCCCACTTCTGCTTTAGGGCAATAGCCACATCGCGTCTGGCGTTGATGGTAGCATAGCTGCTATCTATGGCAAAATCTATAGCTTCCTGTAGGGTGAATCTATAGCTCTTCGGCTCATCTTGGTCTTGAGCATATACACTCATACTCATTATGGCAATGAGACTGAAAATTAACTTTTTCATTCTAGTTGTTGTTTTTCTAGTTCTATTAAGCGTTGCTTTCCTTTGGTATCTACAATACTCCTTAGGTGGTATTTTAAAAATTCTTCGTAAAGTTCTTTAGGTGTAAGTTGGCTGTCCTTAAAGAGCTCTTCATCTTTAAGATTTAACATGCCTGAGATGTAGATTTTGCAGGTAAAAACCTTGTGTAAATCTTTTCTATAATAACCATCTTTTACACCACGATCTATATTTTTGCTGATGGATTCTTCCATTTTGCAAACTTGAGATTGTCGCATTTTATCGTAAATCTTTGGATAATACTTTTGAAACTGAAATTGAGGCGAGGATTTTTCATTCTTAAGCCTTTTCATTACGACCCTTTTAATCTCGAACATTTCCTCGATAGGATCTAGCTGCTGAATTTGAACTTCGTCTATTTCCTTGTGAATGCGATCTCGAATGTAATAGGCGACTTGCTCGACTAAGTCCGACTTGTTTTTGAAATAACCGTAAAGGGTTTTTTTGGACACACCAAGCTCCTGAGCCAGATGGTCCATGGTGACGCTCTTGAAACCGAATTCCAAAAATAAATCTCCAGCCTTATGTAAAATATCTTCTTTCATTTCAGGCTGCAAATCTAAACACGGAAACTTTTTATACAAGAAAAGTTTCCAAAGTTTTGCTAAATTTTAACATTAGGATTTTAGCTTTTATTTTTTAGACTTTTGAGGAAAAATAAAACCATTGGAAATAGCTTCACAGACATTAAAGGAGGTAGAAATTATATTCAAATTATAAAATGATGAACATATAGGATTGAGCTAGTGTTGGTAGGGGCTAGAGATTAACAAGCCAAGCTCAGTAGAATTGTGTTTGAACGCAAAGCCTTTGCCAAATTAAAGCTCATTGTCGTAGGACTTTCTTATTAATTCTGCTTTGCTATTAATTTCTAAGGCTTTGTAGATGTTTTTAATATGAGTGCGAACGGTGTCTAGGGATACAAATAAATCGTTGGCAATCATTTTATAGCTTTTACCAGCGACAATGCCAGCAACTATTTCTTTTTGTCTTTCGGTAAGCACATTGCTTTTAATCTGCCTTTGTGCAAAGTGGTTTGCAATTTTTCGTGCAATAGCTGGCGACATATAAGACCCCCCTTGGTGTACTACCAGAATGGCTTCCAGTATTTTTTTAAGAGATGTTTTTTTAGACAAATAGGAGCAAGCTCCGGCACATAAAGCTTTATAAATACTATCATTATCCTCAAATGTGGTGAGCATAATGATGGATACTTCGGGCAATTCCTTCAGAATTAGGGGAATCCCTTCAATCCCCGACATTCCTAATAAATTGATGTCTAGAAGGATGATTTCAGGATAGGTTTTAGATGTTTTTATAGTTTTAATAAAATCTTCTACCGAAGCTGTAATGAGCAAACAGTCTAGGTGAGGTTGGGCATTGAAGTAGTCGCTCAGGCTTTCCTGAATTAAAGTATCATCTTCTATAATGGCTAACTTAATGCTATTCATGCTCTATGCTTCAAAACAATCAAAATTTAAATAATATTGCTACTATCTGTAAAGTTATTATATTATACTAGCAATGCAATCACATTAAGATGTGGTTTAGAGTGTGAATGGTAAAAATAGCTTGACCTCAAATCCGTTTTCCTTGTTAAATTCCAGGTGGCCCTTAAGATTTACAGCTCTCATAGTCATATTGGATAAGCCTAATCCAGTTGAGGTGTAGCACTTTTTTTTACTCCCATTATCTTTTATAATAAGGCAGCAACCTTTAGTGTCGTTGGTGATAGTGACAGCGGCATGGGTGGCATCAGAATGCCGTAAAATATTGGTAATCGCTTCTTTATAAATCAAAAATATATGCTGCTTTGTGTATGCTGGCAATTTTTTATTTGGGTTTTTAACGTTGAAACTATCCATTTGAAAGGAGATGTCTTTTGGCAACAATAATTCTTCGGCCAACTCGCGCATACGCTCTAATAAATCTTCGACGGTTTCGCGTCTGCTGTCGATACTCCACACCAAATCTCGCATCTGTGAAATAGCATTTCTGCTAATGCCTGCTATTTTTTGAAGTTTAAATTTATCGGTTTCACTGGCGTTGATTTCCATAAGTTCGGTCTGCATGGCGAGACCAGATAATAACGAGCCAACATCATCATGTAAGTCGCTTGAAATTTTGGTGCGCAAGCGTTCTATTGCCAAAGCTTGTTGCAATCGATACCTGAAAATCGAATAAGCTATGCCAGCTATAGTCAAAAACATTAGGGCTATAAACCACCATTTTTTATAAAATATTTGACGTACATTAATTGGAATGGATAAGATAGAAGCACTATCAATTCCTCGGGAATCTTTTCCTTTTATTTTTAAGATATAGTCACCTGCCGGCAATTGGTTATAGCGAATTGATGCCGAGTTGCCTTGGTAAAACCAACGGTCTTCAAAGCCTTCTAGTTTTGTGCTATACGTGTTTTTTTGATTCTGAAAATAGCTTGGCATCGTCCAATTGATCTCAAAATACTGATCGTACGGAGATAATTCTAAAGCTGTAAATTTAGTTTTGATATAATCCTTTGTAAAACTAGATTTATTTTGGTTGTTATACCCTGATGCACTTAGAAGGCGAAGTTTTGGTGGATTGGATTCCCTAACTATGTCTTCGGGCTTAAACGTATTTAAGCCATTCATTCCACCGAAATAAAAATGACCTCTGCTATCTTTAAAAGAAGAGGCATAATTAAACTCGAAATGTGTTAAGCCATCTTCGGTATAATAATTTTGAAAGATTTCGGTAGTTTTATCAAAATGGGATAAGCCATTGTAAGTACTTATCCATAAGCCATTAGCCTCGTCTGATAGCAAACCAACCACATTGTTATTTGGTAGTTGTTGAGATTCGGTAAAGGTTTTCACAGTATTGCCATCTGCTGAAATATGGTTGAGACCACCACCATAAGTTCCTACCCAAAGGCTTCCATCGGTATCTTCTTCAAGAGCTCGAATACAATTTCGTGATATATTTGGAGTTGTTTTTGTTGTAAAATACTTCTCTAAGCGACCCTTTAGATGCACTTTCAGTAATCCATCGTTTTGAGTTCCTATCCAAATAATACTATCTGTTTTACTTTCTTCAAAAAACTTGTAATTTGAAATATCATCTTCTATTTTTGAGTCCTTAAATAGGAGCGTGCTGGTTTCGTTTTCTATATCAAAAAGTACTAATTGTGATAAACTTTGACCGAAAAGCAGTTTACCGTTTCTCAATTTAATCAGCGGGTTTTGGCCTTTAAAAGTAACGTAGTTTCGAAATTCATCATAACGTTGAACGCTGCCATCCTTTAGGTTTATTTTCATTAAGGTCTCACCCAAGGTAAAAACATGTTCTTTTTTGTTGTCTACAACAAAAAAATTAGCCGTGTGTTGAATGGCTTCTAAGTCCACTTTATTCAATTGAATTTGCAGTGTATCCACTTCACCATTTAGGGTTTTGTATAAAAAGGCGTTATTATTTTCGCATTTAGCAAAAATTGTCCCGTTTTTATCTTCAAAAATACCGCGCATGGTATTCCCCCAACCTTCATTGTTGGACTTAAATAAGGGTTTAAAAAGTTCATCGCCAATCCGTATTTTAAATAATCCATTATCTGTAGCTACCCAAAGTAATTTGTTAGCATCTATAAAAAGATCTCTAATTATGGAATACTTAAATCGAGCTTTAAGTTGGGCTGTATAGTCTGTAAACTCACCTTCCGGACTCATCCGGTAAAGCTCATCTAATCCGGAAAACCAGATGTGTTTTTGATAATCTTCTATAGCATTATAAAATTGAATGGGTTTATCAAGGAGGCGTTTATGAGTGAGCTTGTCTTCATCAAAAATATGAATACCGCGTTCTTGTTGTGGAAAATAATAGTGAATATTGCAAGAATCATAAAAGGATACATTAAATTTTAAATCGGTTCCAAACCACTTAAAACTTGACAAATCAAATTTAGCTTCTAAATTTCCATCGGGATCAAATTTCAAACTTCCGTTAGGGGTGCTCCATAATATATGGCCATGGGAATCTGAAATTAATTGGCTATAATCTACTTTACCTCTTAGAATAGCATGTTTAATTTCGAACCGGTCACCATTCAACTTTTGAAGATATTGTTTTGCCTTTCCTTTTTTGGCGGTCTTGAAATCATCACTTACAATCCAAAAACTACCATCTTTATTTTTTAGCAAGAATAAAACTGACCCTATGATGTTATGAGTTTTATCGTAAGTTATCGCTTTGTCAGTCAATGGATTGAGCTTAAATAGTTTTTCATTAGCTATATACCAGAGGTCATTGGTAGTATCATCAATATCCAACCCCGCCATAATATATTCTTTTTCAATAAAAAGGGGATTATTTTTATTTGAATTATAGGTTTTGATATGATATCCATCATAATGAATCAAACCAACCGCTGTGCCCATCCATATAAATTCGTTTTTGTCTTGGGTAATGGATTTGATGTCTCTGTAGGATAAACCTTGTTCGGTTGTAAAAACATCTATTTGAGATGGGCTTTGAGCATAAACAGGATGGACTACCAAAAGTAGACCCACTTGCACTACTAAAACGAACAGGATTCTGAAGAATTTCAAAACGTGCTGATTAACTGTTTTATGAACGCTAACTCCCAAATATACAAAAAGTTAGCTATAAATATCACATCAATATGTGATTGACAATTAATCTATGGATACTTAATTTAGCTATGTCATAAAAACTAATTATATCAATTCTTAAATTAAATTTTCATGAAAAAAGTAGGTGTTATCGGTGGTTCTGGATTTATTGGGAGCTATGTCACAAAACAGTTTTTAGATCATGGCTTTGAGGTGAAAGTGTCCTCAACCGATCTTTCTAAAAAAGAAAAATACAAACATTTAAAACAACTCAATAACTCAGATCGCTTAACCTTTAGCGAACTTAATGTTGAAAACAAAGAACAGCTGGAAACCTTTATTTCGGATTGTGAGATTGTGATTCATGGGGGAACCCCCTTTTTATTGGATTTTCAAGATGCAGAGACACAATTGTTTAACCCAACCATTAAGGGAACAGAGAATTTTTTAGAAGTCATCAGTACGAATAAAAATATCGAAAAAGTTGTCTTTATCGCTTCGGTTGCGGGTTGGAATACCAATTTTCCATTTCCAGCGGAAGGTAAAAGTTTTACCGATACATTTGATGAAACAGAAACACGGTTTACCTCAACCGAAAGTCATCCGTATGCCCAAGCCAAATTTATGGCTAATCAAGTGGTGGAAAAATTTATAAAAGCCAATCCAAATTTATCCTTCGAAATTACAACGGTTTCTCCTGTGGGCGCTATGGGGAAATCACTTTCCAATCGAGAAGATTCTACTTCAGGAGGTTTGCAGTTTTTAATTAAAAATAAAATTGCGCCAGATGATTTTGTAAAAATGTTATTTGACAATGATATCCCATTTTCTCTGATAGATGTAGAAGATGTTGCTGAAGCTATTTTTAAAGCTGCCACAACTAAAGGCCTTCATGGAAAAGATTATCTATTGGCTAAAGAAACCTATAAAATATCGGATATGAACCTGATGCTGAATCAACAAGAGCCAAAAGAAAGTGCGGCTATTGTGTATAAAAACGATTTAGCAAAAAAAGAGTTGAATATGGAATTCAAACCTGTCAAAGACTGTTTGTATTCTTTTTAATATAAATACTAGTAGAATTTAAAGATCAAACTCATGAAAACTAAAAAGCTATTATTTATTCTACTAATTATTGGGATAACAGTTTCCTGTACCGATACAAATACGATTAAAAAAGACCTTAAAATGTACGGACAGGTTTGGCATGAATTTATAAATAAAAGGCAAATAGATAGTATGAACGACATTTATTTTGCAGAGACAAGTATAACCCTTTTAAGCTCTGAAAACAGTGGAGGGGTTGACGATTTTAAAGCCTATTATAAAAATTTAATGACAGTTTTACCTGATCTTAATTTTAACACCCCTAAGGTTTTTAAGCAAGATGAAAATGTTGCCTACGACCAAGATTTTATGGATGATATGGTGTTTAAGGAGCAATTAGGTATCGCCTCCGATTCTATCAATCTCACTATTATTGAGAACTTATATAAAGCCTTTGCAACTGGAGATATGCCAACAGTACTTGGCCTCATGGATCCAAACATTATATGGAACGAAGCAGAAAGCAATTCGTTAGCAGATTGTAATCCATACATAGGTCCAGAAGCTGTTTTGAATGGTGTTTTTGCTCGTATAGGCGGCCTGTATGAATCCTTTGCTTTACACAATATCGAGCTACACGAAATGAGTAATGATAAAGTGTTTGCCACATTACGCTACACTCTTAAAGTAAAAGCAACAGGAAAAGAAGTGGATGTACAGGCAGCACATTTGTGGAATCTAAAGGATGGAAAAATTATTGAATTTCAACAATACGTGGACACTAAGAAGTTGGCATATGCTGAGAAAAAATAATATCACTAACCAAAAAAAAATATAATGAAAAAATTACACTTAATCTACGTACTATGTTTTTGTTTTTTTACTGTGAATGCACAGAACAATACAGATATTGTTATTGGTAAAATTGACAGTTTAAATTCCACAATTTTAAACGAACAACGAAAAATATGGATTCATGTTCCAGAAGGCAATTCGAGTGAACTGTTTGAAAAGAAAAAATACCCAGTTGTTTATCTGTTAGATGGAGATGCTCATTTTACTTCAGTAGTTGGGATGATTCAAAACTTAAGTTTTGGCGTTTGGCCACAAATGATTGTGGTTGGAATTCCCAATACCAATAGATGGCGAGATTTGACCCCAACAAAGACACAGCTTGATCCATCTATGATGTTAGACAGTGCGATGGTTGCAAATTCTGGCGGTGGAGAAAAATTTATGTCTTTTATCGAAAAAGAGTTAATTCCTTATATAGATTCCAAGTATCCTACCGATTCCTATCGCATGCTTATTGGGCATTCACTTGGAGGGCTTATCGTTTTAAATACCTTAATTGATAAGCCCGATTTATTTAATTCCTATGTTGCAATTGATCCATCGATGTCGTGGGACGATAAAAATTTGCTTAATAAAATTAAGAAAACACCATTAGATAAAAAATTTCGAAACAAAAAGCTGTTTTTAGGAATTGCAAATACGATGAGCAAAGGCATGGATACGGTAACTGTACAAAAGGATACCACTAAAACAACCGCACATATACGTGCTATTTTGGAACTTAATACCTACCTCAATAATGACACACAAAAACAATTATCATATAAAGGAAAATATTATAAAGACGACAGCCACGGTTCAGTACCTCTAATCACTGAATATGATGCCATGCGCCATTTTTTTGATTTCTATGAACTAAAACTTGATGAGGAAGATTATTTGTTTCCTACAAGTGATATAGTAGCCAAATATGAAAATCACTACAAACGATTATCAAAAGAGTTTGGCAGAGAAATGAAACCTGAAGATGATATGGTCAATGGGTTAGGATATCAGTTTATGAATATGAAACACTATGAAAAGGCGAAACAATTTTTTAAACTGAATGTGAAAAATTATCCTGAAAGTTTTAATGTCTATGATTCCCTAGGCGATTTGTATGTGGCAACTGAAAATAAAGAAAAAGCGATTGAAAGTTATAAAAAGGCATTAGCATTAAATGACTACACAGAGACGCGAGAAAAATTAAATAATCTAATGGAGTAAAATGAAAATAGCGCAAAACATCGTGAATAAAACATGAGACGTTGTACCTCATTAACACAAAAAAAATCGTTTAATATGAAAAAAGAAATTATACTTTTAATAACTCTTCAATTATCTATTTACTCACTATTTGGGCAAAATATAACCGGAAAATGGTATGAAATCAAAAGCAAGAATAGTAGTTTAGAAGTCAGCATTGACCAAAACAGTAACAATTATTCTGGAACTTTCAGTTGGAAGTGGGGCAATTGGATCAATAAGATAAATGCTCCTATCGATCAAGTGTTGATAAAGAACGATTCACTTTTATTTGAAATAACGCATGCTAATGCTACGTACAATTTCAAATTAAAAAAGGATAATAAAACAGCTAACTATGAAGGTTTTGTTTACAACAAAACACGTCAATTAGGTGCTTTATCCTTCAGTCGGAATCCTATAGAACGGGATATAATGATGAAAGCTGAAGCTGAAAAAATATACACAAAACAAGATACATTAAGAGGTGCAATTACTCCAGAAAGAGCCTGGTGGGATTTAACGCACTATACACTAGATTTTGAATTAGATATTGAAAATAAACACATTAAAGGATCTAATACTATAGCTTATACAGTATTGGAGTCTGATAATGTGATGCAAATCGACCTTCAGCCTCCTTTAAAAATCACCAAGGTGAAGCAGGCTGGAATATCGTTGACTTTCACACAAGACGGCAATGCCTATTTCATTCAATTAAATGAAAATCAGGCAATAGGATCTTCAAAAGAAATTGAGGTTTTCTATGAAGGCAACCCAAAAGAAGCACCAAGACCACCTTGGGATGGTGGTTTTACGTGGAAGCAAGACGCAAACGGGAAGCCATTGGTTTATACGTCCTGTCAAGGAGAAGGTGCCAGTTTGTGGTGGCCAAATAAAGATCACATGTATGATGAACCAGATAATGGTATGACGATTCGTATAACTGTTCCTAAAGATTTAATGGCTGTTGCCAATGGAAGACTAACTGCAACAGAAAAAAATAAAAATGGAAAAACAACTTATGAATGGACGGTAGTAAACCCAATCAACAACTATGGCGTTAGTCTAAACGTGGCAGATTATGTCCACTTTTCTGATACCTACAAGGGTAAGAACGGCGCACTTGAATGTGATTATTATGTATTACCAGAAAATTTGGAAAAAGCCAAAGTACAATTCAAACAGGCGCATTTGATGCTAGAAGCCTTTGAACATTGGTTTGGACCCTATCCATTTTATGAAGATGGTTATAAACTAGTAGAAGGTGTTGGCATGGAGCATCAAAGTTCTATAGGATACTGGGGATACCAAAATGGAAGTCCGCGTGATGGTTCGGATTCTTCAGGTTCAGGTTGGGGTTTAAAATTCGATTATCTGATCATCCACGAATCTGGTCATGAATGGTTTGCTAATAATATTACGTACAAAGACATGGCAGACATGTGGGTGCATGAAGGATTCACAACCTACTCTGAAGCCTTGTATGTGGAGTATCATTATGGAAAAAAAGCTGGGGAAGAATATATAAAAGGAATATCTAAACGTATTAAAAACGATACGCCAATTATTGGTGATTACAACGTTAATGATACAGATTACACAGGTGATCTATACATTAAAAGTGCCACCTTTTTAAATACCTTGAGGCAAGTCATTGATGATGATGAAAAATGGCGAGGCATTCTAACCGGTTTAAATACAGAATTCTACCATAAAACAGTAACTACAGCAGAAATTGAAAATTATATTTCGCAACAGTCTGGCTTAGACTTAACAGTATTTTTCAATCAATACTTACGTACCACGGGAATTCCAACTTTAGAGTACTCCTTTAAAGACAACGTGGTTTCGTATCGCTGGATAAATACTGTTCCTGGATTTGATATGCCTTTGAAAGTAAAACTCGATAAGCAAGAGCAATGGATTTATCCAACAACCAATTGGACCGAAGAGTACACAAAAGACGCCAGAAAAGAACTAACAATTGATTCTAATTTTTATGTGGCTAGTTTTAAGAATATGGAAAATTAATTGCTGATAAAATTTCACTTTAAATACATCAATAATTCTAAAAAATAAATAAAATAATTGAAAGCATCTAATGAACATTCATGTCATAACACATAACACTCAAAAGTAAACACCAATAAAAACCAACCCTTATGAAACGAACATATTCAACATGTCATCATCCAAAGGAAATTACTGATAGCAAGCAGCAACTGACTTCCAGCCAGGCAGGTGTGTCCATAAAAAAAATAAATACAAACACATGAAAAGACTACTCACATTTTTTTTTGCACTAACCAGCTTCTATTCTTACAGCCAAATTAACGCCAAGCTCATGCGTTATGTTGATGTTTCTGAAACTCAAATTTGTTTTGTTTATGGCGGAGATATTTGGCTTGTAAATAAAAATGGAGGTGTCGCCATTCAACTCACCAATTCTCTAGGCGAAGAATCCTATCCAAAATTCTCGCCAAATGGAGAGGAAATAGCGTTTACAGCAAGTTACAGGGGAAATCCTGATGTCTATGTGATGAACACCAAAGGTGGCTTACCAAAAAGAATTACCTATGGCTCACATTCAGATCGCATGGTAGAATGGCATCCTTCTGGTGATAAAATTCTTTTTGCATCGAGGCGTGAAACTGGTATTCCATCAGGTCGTGTCAATCAACTGTTTTCGATTTCAAAAAACGGAGGTATGCCTGAAAAATTACCAATCCCTTATGGTGAAATAGCCGCTTTTTCAGATGATGGAAAGCAGTTGGCATATATTACTAAGATCACGGAAACCTATCCATTTAAGAGATATCGAGGTGGTTTAACATCCGATATTATCTTATTTGACTTAGAAAGCAAAACGGCTAAGAACATTACGAATAATACAGCAAACGACGGCAAACCTGCTTGGGCTGGCCATAAAATTTACTTCTTGTCGGATCGTGCTGATGATATGCGTCTAAATGTATGGAGTTATGACACAAAAACGGAAGCCCTTAACCAAGTGACCCAATTCAAGGAATTCGATATCACCTATTTATCTGCAGGCCCATCAGACCTAGTGTTTGAAGTTGGAGGCGTACTTCACCTGATGGATCTTGCCACCGAGCAATCAAAAGAAGTAAAAGTAACGGTAGTTAGTGATTTAACTTTAGAAATGCCAAAACGAGTTGATGTTAGCAAGAACATCAATAATATGACAGCATCACCAGGAGCAAAACGCATTGTATTTGAGGCTCGAGGTGAACTATTCAATGTACCTGTAAAAGAAGGTTTCGCCGATAATATTACCACAAGTTCTGGTGCTTTCGATCACAATCCTACTTGGTCTCCAAACGGTGACAACGTAGCCTATTGGAGTGATGCCTCTGGCGAGTATGAAATTTATGTACAAGCGATGCGCGAAGACAAAGCTCCAAAGAAAATTACATCCCGAAATAAAGGATATGGCTACAAACTGCACTGGTCTCCAGACAGCAACAAACTCGCTTTTATCGATGAAAAAAATGATATAAGTATCGTTGATGTGGCTTCGGGCAAGATAGAAATTGCAGATAATTACAGATGGAATTATGGTCACGGTGGCCGCTATAGTTATCCCATTAACTGGTCATACGATTCGAACTTTCTCACGTATACAATCGGTATGGACAATGCTAATGAAGCCATTTTTATTTATGATGTCAACAGTAAACAATCAAAACAAGTCACCAGTGGTTTTTATAACGATAGCAATCCCATTTTTAGTACCGATGGTAAATACTTATTTTTTCTAACCAAAAGAAACTTTGATGCCGCTTACAGTGCTTTAGGCGATGGCACTTGGATTTATCCAAATGCAACCCAATTGGCAGCCATCAGTTTAAGTGATGCCTCTCCATATCTACTACAAGCCAAAAATGATGCTTTGGAAGCTGAAAAGAAAGAAGAATCTTCCGAAAACGATGCTAAGGGCAAGGACAAAAATGAAAAGTCTGAAGAATAGAAATCAGAAAAAAAACCAATTAATATTGATTGGAGTGGACTAGAAAACAGATTAGTGGTATTACCAATCAAACCGGGTAATTTAGCGCAACTTATGGCATTCGATGGTAAAGTGGCCTATATGCGTTTTCCTAACACAGGAGCTGACGGAGGCGATCCTACACTTATGTTCTATGATTTAAAAGAGCGCGAGGAAAAACCAATTCTGTCTAAAGTTAATGGCGTGGTTCAAACGGCCGATGGCGAATCACTATTAGTTCAGAGCGGTCCCCAATTTGCCATAATTAAACCCGAAGCAGACCAAAAAATCAAAGATGCCGTACCTACAGACGGTTTGGTTATGGAGCTCAATCCAAGGGAAGAATGGCGTCAAATTTTTAATGACACGTGGAGAAGATATCGTGACTTCTTTTATGATGAAGATATGCAGCAGGTGGATTGGGAAGCCATGCGGACACGTTATGGTTCACTTATAGACGACGCAAGATCACGTTGGGATGTCTCTTATTTACAATCCAATATGTTAGCAGAATTAAGTGCAGGACATACCTATACAGGTGGTGGTGATAACCAAGATGTTGAAAACGTAAGTACAGGCTACTTAGGTATTGATTGGGCTATGGATGCTAAAGGCTATAAAATAAAAAGAATTGTAAAACCAGCCGCTTGGGATGCAGAAAATCGTTCACCTTTTGATCGACCAGGAGTTGAAGTTTTTGAGGGTGATTATATTCATTCGGTCAATGGAATGGCTTTACCCTTAGATAAAGAACCTTACGCTGCCTTTGAAGGTCTAAACGGTAAAACTGTAGCCTTAAAAATAAGTAAGACTGGTAAATTAAATGACGCAAGAGACATAGTGGTAACCTGTTTAACAGCTAATGAGGAGGGCAATATTCGCTATTTAGATTGGATTGAAACCAATCGTTTAATGGTCGAAAAATTATCAAATGGCAAACTAGGTTATGTGTATATGACAGATACCTCTCCAAGAGGACAGCTAGACCTTGTGAAAATGTACTACGGCCAACTGGATAAAGAAGGGTTTATCATTGATGAACGCTTTAATGGTGGTGGACAACTCGCAGACAGATTCTTAGAGTTGATGACACGGCCTTCTATCTATAATTTGTATTGGCGACATGGGAAAACACATACCCAACCTACCAAAACCAATACAGGTCCCATGGGCATGTTAATAAACGGTTGGGCAGGTTCAGGAGGAGACGGTCTCCCGTGGGCATTTAGAGAATTGAATGCAGGACCAATTGTAGGCGAACGTACCATTGGCATACTAGTAGGTCCTGCCACAGGACATCGGCTCATTGATGGTGGTGGCATTACAGTTCCAGGTGCTAGACTCTATTACAACTCTGGCAAATGGTTTGACGAAGGTGTGGGTGTAAAACCCGATTTCCCTGTTTGGGATGATCCAAACCTATTAATGAAAGGACGTTATCCTCAAATGGAAAAAGTGGTAGAAGAAGTGATGAAACTGGTAAAGACCAAACCAAAGAAGACCACGCCACCACCAGCAATGGAAGATAGAACTGCAGAGGGATTGAATAAGAATTAACGTAGGTGCATGCGTCATATACATATAACAAACGCACACAATAAACCATGAGTAATACTATCCAAATATTTACTAAATCACAAAAGTAAACTATGATAAAATTTTTTCGTAAAATCCGACATCGTTCTATATCCGAAGGAAAAACAAAAAAATATTTACTTTATGCAATTGGTGAAATTGTACTTGTGGTTATTGGGATTTTGATTGCCTTGCAAGTAAATAACTGGAACATAGAAAAGAGCTATAAAAAAAGAGAAGCAAAATATCTCACCAATATTGTTTTGGATTTAAAGAAAGATATCGTCCGATTAGAGTATCTCGTTGCATTTAGAAAAAACAGGTTACTCGGAGATCAAAAGTTAGTTGAAGAGATGAATGGTGAACTTAATCATGATTTAGCTGAAGTATCTAAAAATGTTGTCAACTCATTAATGGAAGAAAATTTTTCGCCAAATAACACCACATTTTTAGAGCTCACAAACTCTGGAAACTTTAACCTTATAACAAATGATTCTATAAAAGTTCTTTTGTTGGAGCTAGAAGAGCTCTATAAAACCAATACTCTAAACATAGCTCATGAAACCTTTGACTATAGAGAATATATTTCAAAACCAGCAGCCAATCTTATAAGCATAGATCAACTATTTCCGGTATTTATAGGTGTAAAAACCATTGAAGAACAGCAAATAACTCGAGATAATTTTAATGCTTTGTTTAAAAGTAGAGCCTATAAAAATGGATTGTTCATCATGACTTTTATGTCTAAGTCTTATATCACAGCGTATGAAGCTATAAAAATAAAATCAGAAAAAATCATTGAACTCATAGAGCTTATAAAATAATCAAATATTAAGATCTATATAAAAAACAATAAAACCTGCATAAAACTAATAAAAATAAATAAAAACAGATGAAAACAGCTTTTCTTACAAGTATTGCATTCCTTTTTTCAATTGTGATATACTCACAAACCTATATTACAAACGTTACGATTACTGATGTTGAGAACCAAAAAATGATACCGAATCAAACCGTTGTCATTTCTAAGGATATCATTACTGATATCCAATCCAGCAAAAAGATTAAAATTCTAGGAAATGCAAGCATTATTGATGGTACAGGAAAATATCTATCACCAGGATTGACCGATGCCCACATTCACTTTTCTCAAAACGGAGGCTTATACACGCGGCCAGACGCTATCGACTTACGAGCATTTGTTCCGTTTGATGAAGAAATTGCAATTACAAAAAGAACCATGGAAAACAAGCTTCGCCGCTATTTACAAAACGGTATAACAACTGTTTTTGATGTTGGTGCTCCTTTTTATTTCTTAAAGAAAAGCAAAACGTTCAAAAACAAAGACTTTGCACCAACCATCTATATGACCGGTCGATTATCAACCACTTATGAACCTGAAATATTTAAAAATTTCCAAGACGACTCCCCATTTACATTAACCAAAACCATCGAAGACGGAATTAAATCGGTTCAAAACCAATTACCTTACCAACCTGACTTTATTAAAATTTGGTATATCGCTGGTGCCGATGGCTTATCGGTAGAAGAAAGTGCCCGGAAAAATCTACCCATCATTAAAGCCATTATTGATGAAGCACATAAAAATAATTTAAAAGTTGCTGTACATGCAACGCAAAGAATTACAGCCCAGTTAGCTGTAGAAAACGGAGCCGATTTTTTGGTACATAGTGTTGACGACGAAATCCTAAAACCCGATTTTGTACAATTAATAAAAAAGAATAAGGTGTTACTATGCCCTACTTTGTTGGTTAGCAGCGGTTATGTGAACACATTTGGGCAGAATCTCGATTTTTCAACCTATGAGTTAAAAACTTCAAATCCACAGCAACTGGGAACATTACTGGATTTAAAACATATATCAGACACATTATTGGTAGATCGCTATAAGGGAATGGGCAATTCTGAACAGATGTTAGCAGGCTTAAAAACAGCGGACTCCATCAGCAGGGCTAACTTAAAACTGCTCTCAGATGCTGGAGTGACCATTGTTACGGGAACAGATGCAGGAAATCTAGGCACCTTGCATGCCTCTTCCTACCAAGCGGAACTGAAAGCTATGAAAGAAAGCGGCATGAGCAACTGGCAAGTTCTTGTGGCATCGACTATAAATAGCGCAAAAATATTAGACAAAGAAAAAGAATTTGGAAGTATTGCTGTTGGTAAAAAAGCAAATTTAATTTTATTAGATGCCAGCCCAATCGATGATCTTGAAAATCTAACCAAAATAGATAAAGTCATCAACAATGGCATAGTGTTTAACCCTGAGGATCTATTGAAAGATACTCCAGAAGATTTGGTACAACGCCAATTAAACGGATACAATTTCAGAACTATTGAAGCCTTTTTAGAGCCCTATGCAGATGATGTTGAAGTATATAATTTCCCGGATCGGTTGCAGTATACCGGAAAGGAAGCTATGAGAAAAATATATACCCAAATGTTTGAAAACACACCAAATCTTCATTGTGAGCTAGTCAACCGAATCGTTCAAGGTAACACGGTTATTGATCAGGAACGCGTGCAATTTGGCAATCGTGTTTTAGAAGCTATTGCCATCTTTCATATTGAAAATGGAAAAATCAAAAAGGTATACTTTAAGCAATAATAGAAACTAGCTGTGATACATTATTCGACGCCTTTAATCAAATTCTAATTTTTTAAACGCTACACTATGAAAACTAAAATTTTACTACTCGTTTCTTTTATTTGTCTGCTTTTCGCTTGCAATGAAAAAAAAGATTCTAAAGATGAAGTCAGCATCAAAACTGAATTCAATTTAGATACTGTCAAGGCAGAAATAGAAGAAGCAAATACCAATTTTATGGCACTAGTTGCCGCTGGAGATTCCATAGGCTTAGCGAATGCCTACACCATTGATGCAAAATTCATGGGTGCTGGAGCACCATCAGTAACTGGGAGAAAAGACATTCAAACGGCTATGGCTGGAATAGTCAATTCGGGTATTACTAGCGCTGATTTAAGATTGGAAAATATTTACGGGACTGAGGATCTAATTGCTGAAGAAGGTGAACTTACTCTTTACGTGGGAGACATGGCAGTGGCAGAAGAGAAGTACATCGTCCTTTGGAAAAAAGAAGATGGGAAGTGGAAATTGTTTAGGGATATTTTCAATTCCAATTTACCTGTGGAATAGTAGGTGTTTGAATTTAATGCTTAAGGTATTTATATCTGAGTATCAATTTTTTTTTTGCAATCAGAAATATATCGACCCACTAACTTCAGTTGAAAAGGATTCAAATAAGTAACTGCTACATCAAACACAATTGAGCTTAACCCTAAAATTAATTGAAATTTTTAACTTTTAATCCGATAAAAATGAAACTTAAAAAAGCAAGCTTATTATTACTAGCTCTTGCACTGAGTATAGCCATTCAGGCACAAACTGAAAAAGCGAAAGTAATGGAGACAACGAGCAAAGCAAGCATTGAAGGACATATCTATTTCCTAGCAGACGACTTGCTTAAAGGCAGAGAAACAGGAACTACCGAAAATAAAATCGCGGCCTCTTATCTGGCAAATACCTTACGAAGTTATGGAGTGAAACCTAACCCAAAAACAGGAACATTCTATCAAGAGGTAAAATTGAAACGTGTTTCACCGCCTTCTGAAGTTGCCATAGAAATTAATGAACGGCAAATCAAAGATTACATTTTAATCGATCCATCCACAACAACTGCAAATGCTGATGCGGTGTACTTAAACTACGGTCTCGAAAATGATTACCAAGGGAAAAATGTAAAAGGAAAAGTTATTATTATAAAATCAGGAAGTACTGATGCCAAAGGTGCTATGGCTTCTTATGGTTTAAAAGGCAAGAAGCAGGAACTGGCGAAAGCCCATAATGTCGCGGCTATAATTGAACTTATAGATACGGATGACAACATGTGGAAACGTATTCACCACATTTTCAGTGGCTCACAGATGAAGGTAGCTGATAACGAAAATCAAGAAAACGATAAAAGCGATGCAGGTCAACCGGCTCATCTATGGGTTTTAGATACAAACCATGACATGGCTGCTAAGCTTAGCATCATGAAAAGTCTCTCATCTAAGGTTGCTATTGGCGAAAAGGAAGAAGAAATAGTCATGTATCAAAATGTTATAGGTGTTGTAGAAGGTACAGACCCAAAGCTTAAAGAGGAATTTATTATTTACTCAGGGCATTATGATCATGTTGGTATCGGCACGCCAGACGAAACCGGAGATACCATTTATAATGGAGCAAGAGATAATGCCGTAGGGACGACAACGGTACTGAGTATGGCTGAAAATCTATCTAAATACCCCACAAAGCGATCTGCATTATTTATTCTGTTTACTGGAGAAGAAAAAGGGCTTTTAGGCAGTAAATTCTATGTAGAAAATCCTGTACTACCTTTAGAGCAAATGGTCTATTGCTTTAAAAGTGATAATGCTGGTTATAACGATACATCATTAGTCACCATCTTTGGCTTACCTAGAACTACGGTTGCACAGCAAATTAAAGATGCTGCAACTGCATTTGGCCTTACTGCAACTGATGATCCAGCGCCAGAGCAAGGCTTGTTTGATCGTAGTGATAATGTTCATTTTGCAAGAAAAGGAATCCCAGCACCGACATTTTCCTTAGGCTTTACCGCTTTTAATGGTGATGTTACAAAATACTACCACAAACCAGGAGATGAAGCCGATACTTTAGATTACGATTATTTATTAAAGTTTTTTAGAGCTTATATTTTATCTGGACGACATATTGCTAACGATCCAAAAACACCTGTCTGGACCGCTGGCGATACATATGAAGAAGCGGCAAAGGCACTTTACGGGAACTAATCTTGTTTTCACTCAATCATAACCATTAACCAACTATCAAAACCAACCAAAAATGAAAACAACGCAAACCTCATTAACCCCATTAAAAGCACTCGACCGTATTCAATCTTTAGATGTAATGCGAGGTATCGTTCTTTTTGGAATTTTATTGATGAACATCAATGGTATGGCATTGGCACATGCTTATGAAGACCCAACAATATCGGGAGGAGCTAAAGGATGGGATCTCTATACTTGGGTCACCACCAATATGCTTTTCGAAGGAACGATGAGGGCTTTATTCTCACTATTATTTGGAGCAGGAATGTTTATTTTTTTAGACCGTCTAGAAAAGAAAGGTGCTGGCATCAAGGCTGCTGATATTTACTTTAGACGTTTACTATGGTTGCTTCTTTTTGGACTCATACATGCCTATCTCCTATTATGGTATGGAGAGATTTTATTTAGCTATGCGCTTATGGGGTTTTTAGTGTATTCGTTTCGAAATATGGCGCCTAAAAAGTTAATCTTCATTGCACTCATTTTATTTTCAATTGGCACCGTTTGGAATTATGCCGATTATAAATCTGATGTTAAAATGATCGAAAACCTTGAATTGGTAGAACAATTCAAATCGGAAGGCAAAGCACTTACCGATGAATTAGAAGAAGCTACAGAGCAATGGGAAGACCTACAAAAAGAGCGTTCGCCTGAAGCCATTGCGGAATACAATTCAAACATGCAAAAAAATTATTTTGGCGTGGTGGCCTTTTTAGCACCTCAAAATTTTAATTTTCATAAGTATTATTTATTCCGTTACGATGTTTGGGATATTTTGAGCATGATGCTCTTGGGTATTGCGTTTTAAACTTAAGCTACTTTCTGCAGTAAAATCCTATCGTTTTTATGGCATTATGATGGGTGTGGGTTATGGCGTTGGATTAAGTGTTAATTATTATGAAGTTCAAATGATCATCGAGAACAACTTCTCGTTATTGAGTTTTTCAAAATCCAATATTACCTATGAATTAGGTCGCGTTGCTGTTGCCATGGGACATATAGGCGCCATCATGTTGCTCTGCAAATTACCTGTTTTATCGCTGTTGAAAAATGCCCTTGGTGCGGTGGGTAAAATGGCACTGACCAATTATGTAATGCACTCAGTCATTGCTATGTTCCTATTTACAGGAGCTGGATTTGGCCTGTTTGGGGAGTTTCAGCGTCATGAACTATTGTACATCGTGTTTACAATCTGGATTTTTCAGCTGATTGCAAGTCCTATTTGGCTTAAGTATCACTATTTCGGCCCATTGGAGTGGCTATGGCGTAATTTGAGTTATCAAAAAAAGCATGCTTTAAAAAAGGAACGTTCAGAATACCAAAGCCTAAAATAGCACATAGAAACATATGAAAGCCGCCCTCATAAATGCCGAAATTGTAAAATGAAAAAATTTCCAAATGCAATCGTCATCATTCTATCTGTGATACTATTCGCGTGGATACTTACATTTATTATCCCACAAGGCAGTTATGAAAGGACATTAAACGAAACAACCGAGCTAACAAGTGTAGTGCCTGACTCCTACCAACAAGAGGAATTACCACATCTTTCTGTCTTTGATTTACTGCTTGCCATACCTAAGGGAATCGTAGGGCGTGCAGATTTAGTTGTTCTAATACTTCTCCTCGGAGGCTGCTTTTATCTCATTGAGAAGACAGGTGCACTTCAACAAGGGCTAAATCAGCTTATTGTAATATTAGCTGGTAAAGAGTCCCTTGCATTAGTCATTATTTCATTACTATTTATAACGGGTGGCTTTACAATTGGCTTACAAGAAGAAATCATAGCCATGACTCCTATATTGCTTCTGTTTGGACGTAGTATTGGGTACAATGCTAACACTATTGTTTCGTCAAGCCTTGGGTCTGCTATCGTGGGTGCTTCTTTTAGTCCTTTTAATCCATTTGGTGTGGTGATTGCACAAAAAGAAGCAGGTTTAGAGCTTCTTTCTGGATATGAATTTAGGCTGATTGTTTTAGCCATTGCTTCCCTTGTTTGGATTTTTTATATACTTCAATATAGCCGAAAAAATCGCATTGAAAAGTCAGTACAAAAGATAGTAACTGAAAAGTTAAGCTTTAGAAATAAACTAATTCTGATGCTTCTTGCCATTACATTTTCAATCGTCACTTACGGTTTGATTTCACTTAATTGGGGTTATAATGAAATGTCTGCCTGCTTCTTTGTTTTAGCATTGACTTGTGGTTTAATTGCAGGCTTTAGCCTTAACAAAACCACTGAAATTTATATTGGCGGTTTTAAAGAAATGGTTTTTGCAGCATTAATTATAGGATTGGCAAATGGCGTATCTGTAATTTTAAAAGAGGGGATGATCATTGACACAATCGTATATGGGCTTTTCGGTCCTTTGCAGCATCTTCCGCCAGCACTATCTGCAGTGCTAATGATGGTATCTCACTCCATATTACATTTCCCAATGCCAAGCACCTCTGGCCATGCTATTTTAACCATGCCTATTCTAAGTCCATTGTCAGACTTAATAGGACTATCAAGACAAATTTGTGTACTGGCTTATCAATATGGTGCTATTATGATGGATTTAATTGTACCCACCAACGGAGCTACCATGGCCGTCATCGCCCTAGCTGGCATCAATTATAAAAACTGGTTAAAATTCATCGTGAAGCCAGTTTTAATAATGATGGGCATTGGGGCACTTGCGATTTTAATCGCCGTACAAATTGGCTATAGTTAAAAGCAGATGAATAATGATGATCTACATAATTCTTCTTTTAAAGAAAAGGAGGACAAAGTCGAAAATGGTCTGGATTACTACCCTGAAACACTTTTTATCGCTTGTGGCACTGAGTTTAGCGCTATGGCTTTGGCCCAAAAAGATGACAGAAAAGCAGCTTAGACCGAAGCTAAAAACAGCATTGAGGGCCACATCGCCACATCTATTTTCTGGCCGACGATCTTCTGAAAGGCAGAGAAACTGGAACTCTTAAAAATGGAACAGAGCGAAGCTTCTAACATTTTGACTTTCAAAACATAATGCTGCCTAAAACGCCAAGACCACATGAAGATGTGATTGACAATTACTGCTTTAAAACCTAATTTAGTTTCTGCTGTCGTTCAACAGTTTTAGGTTTTGTTTTAAAAGTGAGTTAAAGCTTATGAAACCATAAATGACATTATTTCTAATAAAAAGGATTTAGAGCCAACAAGAAAATAAACTCGTGAACTACCTAAAAAATTTAAAACCAAAAACATGATGAAAAAAACAATTCTTTTCGCTCTCGTTGCACTTATTAGTTCAACCGCGTTCGCACAATGGAACTACCCAACAACAAAAAAGGTAGAAGTAATTGACACGTACTTTGGTGTAGATTACAAAGACAATTATCGTTGGCTAGAGGATTTAAATAATCCCGAAGTAGAAACATGGTTTAAACAGCAAGCCGAATTATCTGATGCCACCATGAGCAACATTTCTGGAAGGGATGAACTCATTGCCGAATGGCGAAAACTGGATGCATTGCAATCAGAAACGTTTAGCGACCTGAAAAAAATAGGTCAACGCATTTTCTTTAAAAAACGAATGCCTGGCGATAAAGTAGGTAAAATCTATTACCGCGAAACAATGAACAGTCCAGATATATTGCTTTTTGACCCATTGAGTTTCAAAGAAGCTAAAACCTTGTCCGTCGAAAGTTTTATACCCAGTTATGATGGCAAAAAACTATTGATAGGCTATTCGGAAAACGGGGCAGAAATTTCTATCCTTCAGGTTTTGGATATCGATTCCAACACCTTTTTGCCAGATCTTATTCCTGCCACGGCGGGTACAATGGGTTGGACTTTTGACAATAGTGCCATACTGTATATGTGGATAAAATCTGCCGACAATAAAGATCCAGAGGGCCGATTAAATCCTAAAACCAAACTGCACAAATTAGGAACAAACTACAAAACCGACATCGATTTTTTCAGCAATGAAGCCTATCCCAATTTGAATATCCCTTCCAAAGCCTATCCCTATATATCACTTTCGAAAAATGCAAAAGACTATGTGTTTGCAGGACAGGGAACGGTTGCCAAAGAATTAATACTGTATTATGCACCAATAGATCAATTTAACTCAGAAAATATAGAGTGGAAAACCTTATGTAAAGCAACGGATCAATTGATAAACGGTACACCAGACCAAGGAGGTTTGCCAGAAGTTTTTGGCACTAAAGTATATTCCATTACCTATAAGGATGCCCCAAAATACAAGCTGATTGCTACAGATTTAAAGAATCCGGATTGGGCAAATGCCGAAACCGTCGTTGCCGAAACCGATATGAGTTTAACAGGATATACCCGCAGCAAGGATTATCTCTTACTGAATTATAGTGATGGGATCAATTCACACCTTTTTAAGTTCAACCCCAAAACAAAGACAAATACAAAGATCACCTTACCCTTTATGGGAATTGCCAGGGCAAAATGTATAGATACCAAAACGAACGACTTTATCATAGACCTTACCTCTTGGAACAAACCACTGACCGAATTTTCATTCGATGCCGATACTGAAAAATTTACGGCAAGTCCGTGGAATACACCTGTAACCTACCCTGCCGAATACAATGATTTGATTGTAGAAGAAGTAGAAGTAAAAGGCCACGACGGCGTGATGATTCCCTTATCGATTATCTATAAAAAAGGGACAAAAAAAGACGGTTCTAATGTTTGTTTTATGAGAAGTTACGGTGCTTATGGTTTTAGTGCTACCCCTTATTTTAGCACCCTACACAACACTCTTGCAACTAAAGGTGTCGTGTATGCTGTGCCTCACGTCCGTGGTGGAGGCGAAAAGGGCGAAGCTTGGTATAAAGCAGGTTATAAAACTACCAAACCTAATACGTGGAAAGATTTTATTAGCTGTGCAGAATATCTTATTGAACAAGGCTTTACCCAATCGTCCAAATTATCTGGTATGGGCACAAGTGCTGGAGGAATCTTAATTTCGAGAGCCATTACAGAAAGACCCGATTTGTTTGCAGCAGCCATAAATAATGTAGGAACTTCTAATAAAATGCGAGGCGAATTTTCAGCGAACGGCCCAGCAAATGTTCCAGAATTTGGAACCGTTACAGACCCCATCGAAGTAAAAGCACTCTACGAAATGGACGGCATGCAACACGTAAAAGATGGGGTGAACTATCCCGCAGTAATCAATATAGCCGGTTGGACAGACTCGCGTGTTGTGGCATGGCAACCCGGCAAATTTGCAGCAGCCCTTCAAAATGCAACAGCATCCAGCAAACCCGTTTTAATGAAAGTAAATTATGATAACGGCCACTTTACCGAAGACAGAGAAGTAACCTGGGCAAACTTTGCAGACCAGTTTGCCTTTGTGATGTGGCAGACAGGGCATCCAGATTTTCAGGTGAAAAAGTAGTTAAATAGAAACCCTTGTCAAAAACCAATTACATAAGCATCTAACTAAACAAACCATGAAAAAACTAATCCTCTTTTTATTTTGTCATTTTGCTATTTCAGCATTTGCTCAATCCGTCGTAAAAGTTCCTCCTGCTGGGCTTGCCGCCATTCAGGAAAACGATTTAAAGAAAGATTTGTACGAGTTTGCAGGTACCTCTTTCAAGGGGCGTGCCGCAGGAACAATCAATGAATTGAATGCCGCTGTTTGGGTGGCGGAAAGGTTTAGAAGTATTGGTCTAAAACCTGCTGGCGATAACAATTCCTACTTTCAGTTTTTTGATATGTGGCGTAATCGAGTAGCCAGTACAAGTACGGTGTCAATTAATGACCAGCCCCTTTCACTTTGGAGCGATGTAGCCATTGCCCAAATGGCACCAGCCCGTATAGGCCAACCCATTGTTTATTTAGGCAAAGCCTCCGAAATTGATTTATCAACTATGGACGTAAAGGGTAAGGTAGTGGCATTTGATGCCGTTCCCGGAATGCTTGTAAGCGGTATATCATTGCCTACTTGGCGGTATCAACGATACATGATGAATACCTACGGAAATGCCTTGATAGAAAAAGGAGCTGTTGCACTCATATTAATCGCTGATAACGACACTGAAACCGTTTGGCCCGACGCCGTAGAAAATTTCAAATTAGGACGATTTGATTTAGAGGGAGGAGCAAATGAAAAAGTCGCGACAACCGTTCCTGTTTTTTGGGTGCACGAATCTGCAAAAAAAGAAATAGCCGAAAATAAAGCCGAACTAAAAGCAGATATCATCATTGAACGGTTCAGTTATCCATCTGTAAATATAGTCGGAGCTATTGAAGGGAGTGACCCTAAACTTTCAAAGGAATATGTGCTTTACAGTGGCCATACGGACGCTCATGGTATTAGGAACAGTATTGCCGGCGACAGTATTTACTATGGAGCCGATGACAATGGCAGCGTTAATGTAGCCATGCTTGCCGTGGCAAGAGCTTTTCAAAAAAAACCTGGCAAACGTTCGGTAATTTTTGTCGTTCATGGTGCAGAAGAGGTAGGACTTTTAGGTTCAAGATGGTTCTCGTCCCATCCAAACATACCTATCGAAACTATTGTAGCCGTATTAAATGGTGATATGATTGGCCGAAATGATCCTGACAGTGCCGCCGTATTGGGCATTCAACCACCGCACCTTACTTCAAATGATTTGGCTAAAATGGTACTTGAAGCCAATAATGAAGGTCCAAAATTCAAATTGGACTCCCTTTGGGATAGAGCAGACCACCCAGAAGGCTGGTTTTTCAGAAGTGATCATTTACCGTATGCAAGGTTAGGGATTCCATCCCTCATGTACACCACACTTTTACATCCTGATTATCATACCCCAAAAGACAACTCCGCCAATATAGATTATACCAAGCTAAAAAAAATGACCGATTGGATGTACCGTACAGGCTGGAAAGTAGCCAACGCGGCCCAACGTCCAGACCGAGTTCCGGATTTTAAATTGGAACGGTGAAATCCTTTTTAATTAAAATAGTTGAGTAATTACCTTCTAGAAAAACAAAGTATGAAAAAGAACATTATTATTTTATTTGTGCTACTTCATCAATCTTTCTTTGCACAAAGTCAAACAAAGATTATAGATATGCACATTCACTCTTACACGGATAGTGACTTTGGAGATAGAGAACCATCCCAAGATTATTATGGTAAAAAAGGCTCCAAAGATGCTGAATCACATCGAATAGAAACTTTTGCTGCATTTGAGAAATTCAATATAGTAAAAGCCATGGTAAGTGGTAATCCTGAAAGTGTTGAAAATTGGGTAGCAAAAGATGATGATCATCGTATCATAAGAGGAATTCTTATGTTTTCTCCAAATGATCATGAAATGGATTCAGTTAAGTTTGAGCAAATGGTAAAGGATAAAAAAATTGAAGTTTTCGGAGAAACCGCACCGTATTATGGAGGTACAACTTTAAGTGATTCTATTTGGCAACCTTATTTAAGAATTTGTGAAAAATATGATATTCCTGTTGCTGTGCATACTGGTGGCGGAGACCCAGGAGGTACTTATTCTTGGTCACCAAAAGCAAGATTAAAGCTAGGAGACCCATACTTAATTGAGGATGTTTTGGTGAAGTATCCTAAACTTCGAATTTATATGATGCATGCGGGCGGTGAAGATTGGCCAGAGCATGCCATTAGGCTTATGGCTTATTACCCACAACTGTATACAGATTTGGCAGTAATGCTATGGGTTGAACCTAACACACAACGCTATGTTAAGGAATTTCTCCAAAATATTAAAGAAGCAGGTTATTTAAATCGTGTAATGTTTGGTTCAGACCAAATGACATGGCCTTACGCAATAGAAAAGTCAATTAATTTTTTAAATAGTCTTGACTTTTTGACCGAACAAGACAAAGAGGATATTTTCTATAATAATGCTGCTAGATTTTTGAAACTGAAAGAATAACTGGGCAAAGATGTAAATATAAATAGGCGGCTGAGTGTAGCATTCAAAACTAATTTAAATGAAACTATAAAAACACCATGACAAAAAATCAATCAAATAAATGAAATCATTAGCTGACAATTCATTTCTACGCTATTTCGCTTTTGTTGTCTTGTATTTTGCTCAGGGAATACCTGCCGGAATATTAATTTTTGGTATACCAGCTTGGATGGCTGCGAATGGCAAAACAGCAAGTGAAATTGCAACGTTCGTAGTAATTATTGGCTTACCACCGAGTTTTAAATTTTTGGTAGCACCACTGATGGACCGCTATACTTATTTGGCAATGGGACGTAAACGCCCTTGGGTACTCTTTGGGCAGATTGGTTTGGTGATAAGTTGCATCTTTATGGCTTTTGTGCCAGACCCATTAAATAACCTCAACCAATTGATGTTGGCTGGTTTTGTGGTAACATTCTTTGTAGGCATTCAAGATGTGGCTACCGATGGCTTGGCGGTTGATATTATTCCCGAAAGCCAACAAGCAAGAGCAAACGGATTAATGTGGGGTTCTGTGATCATTTCCATTTCTATTTCATTGGCATTAGGCACTTGGTTGCTAAATAATTATGGTTTTACAGCCTCCATGCTCATGCCTGCGGTAGTAATAGGTATTATAATGCTGGTACCCATTTTTTTAAGAGAACGACAAGGCGAAAAAATCATGCCTTGGACTACAGGAACTGCATCACCAGAAACGAAACAATTACAACTGAGCAATTGGACAGCCATTTTCAAATCATTGTACGGTGTATTAAGGTTACGCAACTCTTTGATACTGATTTTATTACTATTCATTACAGCAGGAGCCTTTAAATACATGGGTACATTGCTACCTATATTTACTGTAAAAGAATTGGGCTGGACGAATGGCGAATACTCCCAATACTATGCAACGGCACTATTGATAGGAGGGATATGTGGGATGTTATTAGGTGGTATTTTGATTGAAAAATTCGGTAAAATAGGGATGCTGAATATCTATTTTTTCATTATGATATTCTTTATAGCTGTTTTGTCATTTTCAAAAACCTATTGGGGCGATAATACTTTTATTTATTTGTTTATGATTGCACAAAATGTGCTTTACTCTTTCGTCACCATCTGTGTTAATTCCATTGCCATGCAATGTTGTTGGAAAAAAGTTTCAGCGAGTCAATTTGCTTTATATATGGGCATTTCAAACCTCGGGCAAATTTCTTTGGTGGCTTTTATTGGACCAATAAAATCAAATTTCAATTGGGAAATCACCCTGTTTGCGTTTGCACTTATACTTGGCTTGGCTTGGTTAGTCTTGCAGTTTTTAAATATAGATACGCATAAAGAAAGTGTGGCTGCTTTGAATAAAAAGGATGTGGAAAACGAAAGCTTGAAGGTAGCTTAACTGAAATTTAGACAATAAATAAAAGTCATTAAAAACATTAATTATTAAAGTGTTGGTATCAATATGAGAAAAACTGTTTTACATATCATAATCCTTCTGATTTTAATCAGTTGCAATAACAATTCAGAGAAAAACGAAAGCGGAACTACGGAATCCACTCAAGCGGAAAAAATTGACTATGAATTCGCGGAGAAATATATAAGGCAATCTGCTGATGACTGGGCTCAAGCCATTGCAAAAGGCGACACAGCTACAATAGAGCGAATTATGGCAGATGACTTTGTAGGTGTAAGTTCCAGAGGAGAACTTTATGACAAGAAAACACTGATACAAGAATCGATTGAATCAGCAAATCTTTTTAAGCCGGAAGTGTACAACGTAACGATTAGATTTTTTGGGAATGCTGCGGTTGCTCAAGGGAATGAAACCTGGACTAAAATATCCGATGCTACAAGCACTAAAAGTATTTGGACTGACAATTGGATATATCGGAATGGAAAATGGAAAATTGTTGCTGCCCAAGACCTTAAATATAAAAAATGAGAAATACTGTTGCAAACACCGATTATAAGCTTTGGCTTGGGCTGTCCTCACTTGGAAAGGTTCGTGTCGAGAGACACCTCAGCTCACATACAAGAACATTGGCAGTAATCGAACTAGCTCGCGGACAAAGACTCGTAAACCGACAAAAGCAAAAAATAAATCAATAATTAATTATCATAAAATGAAGACACACAACTATTCAATCCTAACATTAAGCACTGTTCTATTCCTTTGTTTGGGTTGTCAGTCAAATAGCGAATTAGAGAACGCAGACTACAATCGAAAGCTTATACTTCAATACCATGAGATTTGGAACACCGGACAAGTAGAAAAATTAAATGAAATATTAGCTCCTGACTTTGTATGTCATTATTTAACTGATCAGGAGTGGAAAGGCATTGCCGGATCCAAAACTGAAATCGTTAATTGGAGAGCGCTATTTCCCGACTGGCATGAAGAAGTAGTCGATATTATTATTGAAAAAGACAAAGTGGTAACACGCTATAATTCCACAGGAACACATTCGGGAACTTATGAAGGAATTGATTCGACTGGGACTAAAGTGATGATTGCTGAAATATCCATTTACCGAATTAAGGACGGCAAACTTGCTGAACAATGGTGCCTTATGGACGATTCAGCTTTAAAAACACAAATTCTCAATTATAAAGAACAGCAGAAAAACCTGTTCACAACACCGAAGACAGATAAGTAAGCTGGGCAAATTTTGCAGACCAGTTTGCCTTTGTGATGTGGCAATATGGGCATCCAGATTTTCAAGTGAAACTTTAAAGAAGTAATAATATGAAAAGAAGAAAATTTATCAAAAACGCCACATTAACTGGTCTTGGGATAACAACATTTGGGCTGCTGGGCTCAAATGGTAAAATGTTCTTTGGCGACAATCTCAAAGTAAACAAACAGCGTATTGAGGATCGGATTAAAGAGTTGGCAAAATTTGGACAAGACGAAAACGGCCACGGCTACAGAGTGGCTTATACCAAAGGAGACATTGAAGGAAGGGAGTGGTTTATGCAACTGATGAAGAATGCAGGACTTAACCCAAGTATTGACAGTGGTGGCAACATCATCGGCAAACGAAAGGGGAAAAAGCCTTCTCTAAAGCCAATTGCTTTTGGTTCGCATATTGACATGGTGCCTGATGGGGGAAACTACGATGGTACCTTAGGCTGTCTTAGTGCCTTGGAAGCCATTGAAGTACTCAATGAAAATAAAATGGTAACAGAACATCCTCTGGAGGTTATCATTTTCGCCAATGAAGAAGGAGGTCTCATTGGTAGCCAGGCAATGGTAGGTCAATTGACAGATGATGGACTAAAACAGATTAGCCAAAGTGGTTTGGTGATGGCAGAGGGAATAAAAGCAATAGGTGGTAACCCTGCTGACCTCCAAAGTGCGATACGCAAAAAAGGAGACCTGCATGCATTTCTTGAATTGCATATTGAGCAAGGGGGTATTCTTGAAAATGAAGGTTTGCAAATCGGTATAGTAGAGGGGATTGTGGGGATCCTAGATTGCCAGATTACCATAGAGGGTTTTGCAAATCATGCAGGCACAACGCCTATGAAGTTGCGGAAAGACGCCTTATTAGCTGCTTCCAAATTAATCATTGCTGTAAACGAAGTAATTAACAGTGTGCCAGGCAGTCAAGTAGGCACGGTAGGAAAAATCAATGCGCTACCTGGTGCATATAACGTAGTACCGGGCGAGGTTACACTGGGCTTGGAGATACGCGATTTATCGTGGGAAAAGATTGAAATGCTGTTGAATGAAATTGAAAAGCGCGCCACTTCCATAGCAACTGAGTCTAAGACAAAAATTAGTTTTGTCCGTGAAGCAAGTTTTGTGAAACCTGCACTAACAGATAAATCACTACAACAAAAAATTAACGAGTCAGCACTTTCTCTTGGCCTTAAAACGAAATTGATGCAGAGCGGTGCCGGCCATGATACGCAACAGATGGCAAATATTGCCCCAGTGGCCATGATCTTCGTTCCGAGCGTAGGTGGTATTAGTCATTCTCCCAGTGAATTTACCACAGCAGAAGACATGACAAATGGAGCTAATGTATTACTAAAAACAATAATGTCAGTTGACAGAGAATAAAGCTGGCCTGCAGACAACACAGTTTTTCTGCAATGCTGGGTAAAACTATAAGTTATTATAAAAAAAACAATGTTAATTATGAAAATTAAAAAAACAGCAATAGCACTTATCACAACGATAAGCCTATGTACCGGTCAACTGCTTGCCCAAACAAGCAATTACAGTGAACTCATTGCCAAAAGTGCCGATAAAATAGAGCAAAAGGTGATTGACTGGCGACACGACATTCATCAAAATCCTGAATTGGGAAACCAGGAATTTCGTACAGCAGAACTCGTTGCCAAGCATTTACAATCCTTGGGTATTGAGACACAAACAAAAGTGGGCATTACGGGCGTAATGGGTATTTTAAAAGGTGACAAACCTGGGCCCGTTATAGCCCTTAGAGCCGATATGGATGCCTTACCTGTAGAGGAAATCAATGACTTGCCTTTTGCTTCAAAAGTAAAAACCATGTACGAAGGCAAAGAAACAAGCGTAATGCATGCCTGCGGACATGATGCCCATGTGGCCATATTGATGGGTGTTGCCGAAATATTAGCCGGTATGAAAAAAGACCTGAAAGGCACTGTTAAATTCATCTTCCAGCCCGCTGAAGAAGGTGCACCCAAAGGGGAAGAAGGCGGAGCTGAACTCATGGTAAAAGAAGGAGTTCTCGAAAACCCTAAAGTGGAGGCGATTTTTGGTTTACACGTGGACTCGGCAATAGAAGTTGATAAAATAAGTTACCGTCCAGCAGGGTTTTTAGCTGGTGCGGCAGATTTTAAAATTACTGTAATCGGAAAACCCAGTCATGGCGCTGATCCATGGTTTTCGGTGGACCCTATTTTTGTTTCAGCACAAATTATTACCAGCCTGCAGCAAATTGTAAGCAGAAATGTAAATATTACAGAAAACGCTGCTGTGGTAACTATTGGATCCATCAATGGAGGAAATCGAAATAACATTATTCCTAGTCGCGTGGAGATGTTAGGTACAGTTCGCACCCTTAGTAATGATGATAAAACATTGGTTTATAATCGTGTAAAGCAAATAGCAGAAAAAACAGCAGAAGCAGCCGGTGCAGAGGCCATTGTAGAGCTCCCTTACACGGGATACAGTCCGGTAACCTTTAATAACGTTGCACTCACAAATGCTGTACTTCCTTCCTTGCAAAAATCGGCTGGAATTGACAATGTACTTTTAGTGCCTGCAATAACAGGAGCAGAAGATTTCTCCTTTTTTTCTGAAAAGATACCTGGTTTCTACTTTATGATTGGTGGCATGGCCAAGGGTAAAGACCCGAAACTAGCAGGGCCTCATCATACACCCGAATTTATTATTGAAGATACTGCATTTAAAACAGGTGTAGTTGCCTTTTGCAACTTGGTGTTTGATTATGCGAATTTAAATGAAAAGTAAAAGAAAACTAGTGTACAACACCCTATAAAACAATGTAATCAGATTAAAACCAACCAAGATGAATAAAATAGGAATAGTTTTTACCGCACTACTCATTTGTTTCCAATCCTACGGACAAAAGCCAAGAGCAAGAGATTTAGGCGTTCCATTTGTTGGTATACCAGGAGAATATAATGCGATTACAGATGTTAAAGGCGTGGAAGTAGGTTACAGTACAATTATTTCTGGAATAGGAGAAAATAGTGTAGGCAAAGGACCGATAAGAACTGGAGTTACCGCAATATTTCCGCGAGGAAAATCCAAAAAATTCAGTCCAGTTTATGCCAATTGGTACAGCCTTAATGGTAATGGAGAAATGACTGGTACAACTTGGGTTACCGAATCCGGATTTTTGGAGACCCCAATTATGATTACCAATACCAATAGTGTTGGAGTTGTTCGGGACGCCGTGTTAAAATGGTATGTAAATACAGATTGGTATAGTGGTGAAGATTGGTGGTACACCTATCCCGTAGTAGCTGAAACGTATGATGGTTTTCTTAATGACATCTATGGTTTTCACGTAAAAGAAAAACATGTATTGGAAGCTATTGAAAATACATCTAGCGGAAAGATTGCGGAAGGTAATGTTGGTGGTGGAACAGGAATGATGTGTTTGGGCTTTAAAGGAGGAACTGGAACGTCTTCAAGAGTTTTCAAAATTAAGGATTCAACATATACGGTCGGAGCGATTGTGCAATCTAATTTTGGAGCTAAAAGAAACTTATCAATCGCAGGTGTCCCGGTCGGAATTGAATTAAAAGACACCTTGAATTATGTATTTAATGCACCTCCAAAATCAAGGAGACAAGAAGGAGATGGGTCAATAATCGTAATTGTAGCAACGGATGTACCTCTTTTGCCACATCAATTAAAAAGAATCGCCCAAAGAATTCCGCTAGGAGTTGGTATTGTGGGCGGACGGGGAAGTAACGGTTCTGGAGATATTTTTTTAGCCTTCTCTATGGCTAACGAAAAGGCATTCAATAGAGATGAAACAACAACCGTAGAATCAATGCCGAATGACCAATTAATGCCAGTTTTTGAAGCAACTGTGCAAGCAGTTGAGGAAGCGATTATTAATGCCATGGTTGCCGCTGAAACTATGGAAGGAATCAACGGAAATAAAGCCTATGCCTTACCACACGATTTACTGATAGAAACCTTAAAAAAATACAATCGACTTAAAGAATAAGGTATGAAGTTAAAAGTTAGCTGAGTGCTACATTCCAACCTATTTTAACCACAACTATAGACCATGAAAACAACGTTCATCGCCATCACAGTACTCATTTGTCATTCCATTATGGGGCAAACTAACGAAGAAAAATACGAGAAAGACGTACAATCCATAGATGCCATTGTGAACGCGTATTACGATGTAGTGTCGGGCGCAAGTAGTGAACCGTGGCAATTTGAAAGGGATAACTACATTCATTCCAAAAACGCTTTTATCACTAGGCTTGATGAAAACGGAAATGTGGAAACACACCGCTTGGAAGCCGAATATATACCTGTTGGGCTTTCGCCAAAAGAAGATTTTACGAAAAAGAACTGAAACGAAAGGTAAGCGAATACGGGAATATTGCCCAAGTCTGGAGTGCGTTTGACATACGAACCGATCCCACTATGCAAACGAATATCAGAGGCTTAAACAGCATACAACTGCATTATGAAAACGGTCGATGGTACATTGATAGCTGGACCTGCGAAATGGAATCGGAACAGAACCCTTTAGTAAATACATTTTTAAATGAAGCGTAAGAAACAATACCAAAAATGAAAAGAATTGAGGAAATAGATGCGCTACGGGGTTTTGCCCTGTTCGGTATTATCATGACCCACATGTTTGAAGGGTATTTGGCAAGTTTCGTACCGCCTCAATATGCAGGATTCAATCTCTTGTTTCCTATAGATTCTATTTCCCAATTCATGATTCAAAATCTTTTCATTGGCAAATTCTACGCGATTTTCTCGATGCTTTTTGGACTAAGTTTCTATTTGATATTAGACGGTAAGAAAAATTCAAGCTCACTAAAATTTGCTTGGCGGTTGGTATTGCTTTTTTTGATTGGGTATATCCATCATGTTCACTATCGGGGAGATTTTTTGACTGTTTATGCCGTATTTGGTATGGCTTTAATTCCATTTAGGAAATTCCCAACAAAGCTAATTTTGGTCATTGGATTATTCCTTGCGCTTAATGGGCCAACTATTTTGATAAAAACCATCTCATTAATTCAACCCCAAGTTCAAGCAAGCCTACCAGTCTCAATAGGTCCAAATCCAGTAGAACAAGCAACTATTTACTATCAATTGATACTTGATGGTCAGTACAAAAAACTATTGGTTTCAAATAGCACCATCGGATTTATCAATAAGTACAACTATTTAAAATTTAGCGGCAGGCTTTGGGTAGTTCCAGGTTTGTTTCTTTTGGGTCTTTGGGTTGGAAGAAAAAAATGGCACGAAAATATCGAAAAAATTCCACTAATCAAATTGATTCTTGCAACCGCTTTTATTGGGATTCCGTTAGTCTTAATTAATTTCTATTTCTCAACGCCTTCCAACTCTGAACTCGCAAGATATTTCGGTTTAATTGCTAAAGATGCTTCGAATATTTTTATACCTCTGCTTTATATTGGTTTGATGCTCCTTTTTTATAAAACACGCAGCACCCAAAAGTTAGTCAAACAATTAATTCCAGTTGGTAAAATGGGTCTTACTACCTACGTATTGCAATCTGCTTTCGGAATTCTCATCTTTTACGGTTATGGCTTAGGTTTATTACTCAAATTGTCAGGAACAGCGGCTCTAGGTCTTGGAATGCTATTCTTTATTGGGCAAATCTTTTTTAGTAAATGGTGGTTTGGCAGGTATACATATGGCCCATTGGAATGGCTCTGGCGAAGTGGCACTAATAGAAGCTGGCAATCCATTAAAATAGACGAACCCGAGATTGGTACTAACGAATAAGTATCCTTTTAAAAATAACGAACTTTTAATCTTTAAAAAACAGCACATGAAATCACTCCTTCAAGTTTTAATACTGGTCTTCACGGTAGTTGGATGCTCCGAACCCGAAACTTATGACATTCTTATTAAAAATGGTCAAATCGTGGACGGCTCTGGGAAACCTTCTTATGTAGGTGATATAGCTATCAATGCTGATACCATTGCAGCCATTGGCAATTTGAAAAATGCAAAAGGTCGTCAAGAAATAGATGCCACAGGTTTAGTGGTTGCGCCTGGTTTTATTAATATGTTGAGTTGGGCTACAGAATCGTTGATCGAAGACGGCAAATCTCAAAGTGACATCAGACAAGGAGTGACCTTAGAAGTCTTTGGTGAAGGATGGTCTATGGGGCCAGTCACGGAGGCTTCAATAAAAGCTATAAGGGAGATTGGTTACGGAAATATAGTATATGATTTTGAATGGGAAACCTTTGGAGAATACCTTGAATTCTTAACGAAAAAAGGAGTTTCCCCTAATGTCGCCTCTTTTGTGGGTGCCACAACATTGAGAATAAATACTGTGGGATTCGAAGACCGAGCTCCGACCGATGAAGAAATGGAGCAAATGAAAAGCATGGTAAAAAAAGCAATGGAAGAGGGTGCCTTGGGCATTGGTTCATCATTGATTTACGCTCCCGCCTTTTACGCAAGCACAGAAGAATTAATAGAACTCTGTAAGGTTGCTTCCGCTTATGATGGTATGTACATCTCCCATATGCGCAGTGAAGGCAATCAACTTCTGGAAAGTTTGGATGAACTGATTCGAATTGCCAATGAAGCCAATATTCGGGCAGAAGTGTATCATCTAAAAATGGCAGGCACGAATAATTGGAACAAATTTGATGCTGTGGTCTCCAAGATTGATTCTGCACGAGCAGCCGGACTGGATATCACAACGGATATGTATACCTACACCGCTGGGGGAACAGGTCTTAATGCTACCATGCCGCCATGGGTGCAAGAAGGAGGCTATGAAAAATGGGCCGAACGCCTGCAAGACCCAAAAATTAGAAAGCAATTGATAAAAGAAATGACCACACCTACCAATGAATGGGAAAATTATATGATGGCAGTCGAATCCTATGACGATATGCTATTAGTAGGTTTTAAAAACGACAGCCTGAAATATTTAACCGGAAAGTCGTTGGCGGAAGTGGCAGAAATGCGTAAAACATCTCCCGAGGAAACCGCAATGGATTTGGTCATTCAAGATGGTAGCAGAGTAGGAACTATATTTTTCTTGATGTCGGAGGAAAATGTAAAAAAACAACTCGCACTCCCCTATATGAGCTTCGGTTCAGATGAAGAATCTTCTGCACCTGAAGGTGTTTTTTTAGAGACGAGTAACCATCCTCGGGCGTATGGAAATGTCGCTCGACTTCTGGGCAAATATGTTCGCGATGAAAAAGTGATTTCTTTAGAGGAGGCTATTTACAAACTCACAACATTACCTGCTACGAATTTGAAAATCAAAAAACGCGGGGCTTTAAAGACAGGGTATTTTTCGGACTTAGCGATATTTAATCCAAATGAAATTCAAGACCACGCCACTTTTGAAAAACCACAGCAGTTCTCCGCAGGGATGGTACACGTTTTTGTCAATGGAGTGCAGGTACTTAAAGATGGGAAACATACAGGTGCATTACCTGGCCAAGTAGTTAGAGGGCCTGGATATAAAAATTAAAAAGCCTATAACAATAAATAAACGGTATTGAAACGACTGTTTATTCTGGCGCTGGCAGTAATCGAACTAGCTCACGGACAAAGACTCGTAAACCGAAAAAAGCAAAAAATAAATCAATAATTAATTATCATAAAATGAAGACACACAACTATTCAATGCTAACATTAATCGCTGTTCTATTCCTTTGTTTGGGTTGTCAGTCAAATAGCGGAAGAGAGAACGCAGACTACAATCGAGAGCTTATACTTCAATACCATGAGGTTTGGAACACTGGACAAGTAGAAAAATTAAATGAAATATTAGCTCCTGACTTTGTATGTCATTATTTAACTGATCAGGAGTGGAAAGGCATAGCCGGATCCAAAACTGAAATCGTTAATTGGAGAGCGCTATTTCCCGACTGGCATGAAGAAGTAGTCGATATTATTATTGAAAAAGACAAAGTGGTAACACGCTATAATTCCACAGGAACACATTCGGGAACTTATGAAGGAATTGATTCGACTGGGACTAAAGTGATGATTGCTGAAATATCCATTTACCGAATTAAGGACGGCAAAATTGCTGAACAATGGTGCCTTATGGACGATTCAGCTTTAAAAAATCAACTCATAAAATCTCTAAAACCTATTTAGACAAGGATTTGACCCCACTGACAATTGGGGGCTCTTGAAATATAAAATTTAAAAAAAAGAAGTTATGAAAAAGGCAATCATTCTACTCCTTTTAATTCAGTTTTCTAATGTTGTCATTGGGCAAGAAAAGAAAGGTTTCTCTCTTTCCTTTAATCACGTGGCGCTCTCAGTTAAAGACGTAAATGTATCAGCTGAATTTTATACAGGCGTTTTGAATTTGGAAATAATTCCATTACCACCAGAAGCTAAAAACGTAAAATGGATTTCAATGGGAGATGGAAAGGAATTACACCTGCTATCAGTTTTGGAAGGTGATATTAAGATAAATAAGGCTGTACATATTGCCTTATCCACTGCGAATTTTGATGCATTTGTTCAGAAACTCACAACAATGAATATTGAATTCTCTGATTTTCCTGGAAACCTCAATAAAATTAATCTAAGACCCGATGGAATCGAACAAGTGTTCTTTCAAGACCCAGATGGCTCCTATGTTTGTATTACTATGAAAAATTAGCTTTGTAAATATAAGTGAAAGGGAATAAGAGTCAACCGATGGCTCCTATGTTTGTATTACTATGAAAAATTAGCTTTGTAAATATAAGTGAAAGGGAATAAGAGTCAACCGATGGCTAGGTAATCTTCAAGATATATCGACCGATAGAAATGACCTTATTCCCTTATA
>Ga0306870_1000019_pt1 | contig 81005 bp, 65 predicted proteins | sample AntRauMeHopE1496_FD_190435 | JGI IMG/M metagenome (GOLD analysis project Ga0306870, IMG submission 190435) | Saline lake microbial communities from Rauer Islands, Antarctica - Metagenome Hop E1 #496 (v2) (version 2) | ecosystem: Environmental > Aquatic > Non-marine Saline and Alkaline > Saline ... | reverse complement strand
GTGCCAAGTCGTTTACAGGTATTAAAACGGCTTACAATATTATCGTCCGTGCGGCTCGTATCATACAAGAGCAAGAGCTCGTCACGTTCCAGGAACCGGAAGAAGCTCAAGAAGCAACTGGTACAACAACAGCAACAACAAGGACCCGTGTTAAGAAAACCCTCAACATTTCCAAGTATTTTCCAATTACTTTTTCGAAGAGGGATCGAGCGCTCTTCATCAACAAGAAACCGTGTGATAAGTACCCCAAAAATTTCGTGACTTATCTCGCCAACATCAACGGCATTCCTGCTCGGGGTAAGATAAGCACCGTGTGTCAACGTCTACACGATTTACCCCAACTGGTCCAAATTGCCGGTGAAAAGGAAGCCAATAATAAACAGAATAAGAACACGATCCGTACCAAACTGAATCGTAAAGGCGTCCCTCAAACGACCATCGATGGACGACAATGTAAAACAATGTCGAAAAAGAACCTCAAAAAGTACGCCGAAAAGTACGACATCGACCCGACTTTACCTGTGAAAGAAATCTGCCGGTTATTGGCAATCGCTGTAAACAAGAACAACAACAACAACCAAGCTGCAGAAGGTTCGCAGAGAAGCAGTGTTCGTTCGGGTGGAACTGTGTCGACCAGAAGTGGTGTAGGTTCGCAGAGAAGCAGTGTTCGTTCGGGTGGAACTGTGTCGACCAGAAGTGGTGTAGGTTCGCAGAGAAGTAGTGTTCGTTCGGGTGGAACCGTGTCGACCAGAAGTGGTGTAGGTTCCAAGCAAAGCAGTGTTCGCTCGGATGGAACCGTGTCGACCAGAAGTGGTGTAGGTTCGCAGAGAAGCAGTGTTCGTTCAGGTGGAACTGTGTCGACCAGAAGTGGTGTAGGTTCCAAGCAAAGCAGTGTTCGCTCGGGTGGAACTGTGTCGACCAGAAATGGTGTAGGTTCCAAGCAAAGCAGTGTTCGCTCGGGTGGAACTGTGTCGACCAGAAGTGGTGTAGGTTCCAAGCAAAGCAGTGTTCGTTCAGGAGGTTCCAAGAATAAAAGTCTTCCCGAAAATCCGATGCTTCGATTCGCAGGAAGTAAACAGACAATTAACTTTTTGAAAGTTTACAATCCTGACAAGTCCTTGTATGAACTCCAACGTATCGCTATGAACATATGGACGAACGACATGAACGGCGAACAACAGAACCAATGGATCCACAAACACGTTCGAAATTCACCGGTATTCTCAATCGTTGGCTCACCCAGTGGTTCCAAGAAAAGTACCCCTAACTCGGCCTTTTTGCATTCACTGTACGGCAGTAACAATGGTGCTAGTGTGCGTTCAGCCGCCGTGTCCAGTCGTTCCAAGAAGAGTAGTGTTCGCTCGGGAGCCACATCCAGGAACAGTGATGGTCGCTCTTCCCGAAAAAGTATCGCACGGAAGTCTTCTTCTTCTTCTTCTGCTTCTTCTGCTTCGGTCAATACCCCGAACTCAGCCTTTTTGCATTCACTGTACGGCAGTAACAATGGTGCTAGTGTGCGTTCAGCCGCCGTGTCCAGTCGTTCCAAGAAGAGTAGTGTTCGCTCGGGAGCCACATCCAGGAACAGTGATGGTCGCTCTTCCCGAAAAAGTATCGCACGGAAGTCTTCTTCTTCTTCTTCTGCTTCTTCTGCTTCGGTCAATACCCCGAACTCAGCCTTTTTGCATTCACTGTACGGCAGTAACAATGGTGCTAGTGTGCGTTCAGCCGCCGTGTCCAGTCGTTCCAAGAAGAGTAGTGTTCGCTCGGGAGCCACATCCAGGAACAGTGCTGGTCGCTCTTCCCGAAAAAGTAGCGCACGGAAGTCTTCTTCTTCTTCTTCTGCTTCGGCCAATACCCCGAACTCAGCCTTTTTGCATTCGTTGTACGACAATAACGGCGGTGCTAGTGTTCGTTCAGGAGCTGTATCCAGTCGTTCCAAGAAGAGCAGCGCGCGGACTGCTTCGGTCAATACCCCGAACTCAGCCTTTTTGCATTCGTTGTACGACAATAACGGCGGTGCTAGTGTTCGTTCCAGTCGCTCCGGTCGTTCCAAGAAGAACAACAGTAGCGTGCGGTCCAAGAACAACGGTAGTATTCGTTCCATTCGCTCCAGTCGTTCCAGTAGCAGCAACAGCGACGCTGCGATGATGCGTTTTGTTACCCACCGTACTATTATTACACGTCTTCGTAACAACCATCCGAACAAGTCGGAAAACCAGCTGGTCGCGTTGGCGAAGGACGCGTGGAAGAACGATTACGATCACGAGGCCCGTCGGAACTGGCTTGCTAACCACCCGGTAGTATTACCAAACAGGAACGTGGGAATCGATCCCAATAGCGAGGCGGCGATGCTTCGTTTCACAAAACACCGTAGTGTTATTGGTCGTCTTCAAAACAACCATCCCGACAAGACGTTGAACCAACTGGTCGCGTTGGCGAAGGACGCGTGGAGGAACGATTACGCGAACCGCGATGCCCGTCTGAACTGGCTCGAGAATCATGACCGTAACAACAACATGGAACCTTTCACTCCGAAAACACCACCGACTCTGAAAACACGCGTTGTTCCGAAAACTTCGTATTATGTAGTCGAACCGGTCAAGAAACAATTGAAAAAGGTCCTATGTGCGTCCAAGTTGCTCACGCAACTCAAAAAGCTGGCCGAAGACCAAGGGGTGAGTACACAGGGAACCAAAAAGGACATTTGCGACCGTATCGCACAATTCCGGAACGCGAAAGGTCGTCCGATGATTATCGTACCTTCTAATAAAGTTACCGAGCGCACGACACTATGTGAAAACAAAACGCTCAAATTCTTACGGAATCTAGCGGAGCAAATGCGTTTGGGTACAACCGGTACCAAAGCTCAGTTGTGTAAGAGAATGGCATCTACACCACTTCTGGTCGCTTAAAAAAAATATCGCGAGTCCGGGCGCTTTAGGTCTGGAATTCTCGTGAGTTTGGGTTTTAAACCAATCAGGTGAATTGCCAAAAAAAAACACACATATTAACAACGTACCAAAATTTTTTTTGTGTATAAGAATGTATAACAAGATGTCATCCACAGATACATGTGTAGTGCGTCCAGAACTCATGGAGTTTGAAAAATATATTGGCGAAGCCAACTCGCTCTTCTTATCGCTGGTCGCTCGTCCTGATAGCGGCGCTGATAAGGCGGGGTTCATGTTTACGAAACGAACCGTCACCAGCACCAACGAAGCGGACGTCACCACGTTATCGTACACCCCGGAAGAACTCGCTGATATCCACTCCCGTCAGCTGTTCGTTTCCAACATCGAAACGGACACGATATCCAAAGTGACCAGTTTGGTGATGGCCGAGGCCGGTGCAGGTACGATTGACATGAGTCAGGGTAGCATTACCCAGGTTTCTTCCATGCAGTTTTACGAGAGCGGCGCTACGGCCATGCTCAATGTTACCAACGATTCGATCGTATTCGGCGAATCCGCCGGTGTGCTCGACATGACCCAAGGTGATATTAACAACATTCAGAACATCACTATGGCTCCTTTCAGCGTGTCCGATTTTACGGACGGTAGCGTGGTGAACGTAAAGACCATGACCCTTACGCAGGATACCGGTAGCATCAATCTCAACGGAGGTACCCTGTTTATGGGCGGCGGTAACATCGACATGGCGAACGGTGCTATCATTAACGTGACCGATCTGTCCGTGGGCGACATTCGTCTCCACAACACCAACGAGATTAACAACGACATGGGCAACAGTGTCGTTCTGGAAGGCGTCGACTTCAAGAACCAAGACATCACCTTGATTAAGAACGCCACTTTCGTCGACCAAAGCAGTGTCCTTGATATGGTCGAAGGTTCCATGAAGCACATCACCAACCTGAACATGACGACCACCGGTAACGGTATCCTCGACATGAAGGACGGTGACGTTAAACACGTGGAAAACATGACGTTCGGTGCCACCGACGCCAGTCTTACGCTGGTGATTCAAGATGCCGGTGGCGACGGTGATGCTCCCATGATTCAGAACCCTAGCGGTGGTTCTGTGGACATCGAAAAGATCCTTTTCAGCCAACAGACGATGGATAAGATCTCCAGTGCGACCTTCACCGTCGGAGGCGCTTCCACACTCAACATGAGCGAGGGTACGATTAACGACGTAAATGTCCTCAACATGAAGGTGGACGGTAGCGGTGTCTTCGATATGAAGGACGGTGACGTCAAGCACGTGGAAAACATGACGTTTGGTGCCACCGACGCCAGTCTTACGCTGATGATTCAGGATGCTGGTGGTGACGGTGACGCGCCCATGATTCACAACCCTAGCGGTGGTTCCGTGGATATCGAAAAGATCCTTTTCAGCCAACAGACGATGGATAAGATCTCCACTGCAACCTTCACCGTCGGAGGCGCTTCCACACTCAACATGAGCGAGGGTACGATTAACGACGTGAATGTCCTCAACATGAAGGTGGACGGCAGCGGTGTCTTCGATATGAAGGACGGTGACGTTCAAAACGTGGAAAACCTCAAGCTCGGGACGACGCTAGTGATTAACAAGGACAACTCGACCAACGAAGTCAGCGCGCCGACGATCCAGAACCCTACCGGTGGTTCCGTGGACCTCGAGGGTATTCTCTTCAACAGCAAGGACATGAGTCTTGTATCCAATATGTCATTCAACGCGGCTGGAACGATCGACCTCAACGACGGTATCTTTAACAATCTCGCTACGCTCAACATGACCGCGGCCGGCACCCTCAACATGAACCAGAGCGACATGCTGGATCTTAAAAATCTGGCGATGACGGACAATCTGACTGTGGGTACCGTGGATCTTCTTGGTCCGACCGGAACAATTCAGCACAACAACGGCGGTTATATCACGGTCGAAGGGGTGCGGATCCAGGATCAAGCGATGACCGAACTGACCAATCTGACTTTTACCACGGGCGGGGCCTCCACCATGAGCCTGAGCGACGGCGTTGTGTCCGACGTACTGATCCAGACCATGACCACCGGGGGTACGCTCAACATGAGCACTGGTACCATCGATTTCGGCGCCGCGGGTACTCTCGATATGACCGGCACCGCTCAGATCAAGATCGGTGCGATGAACATGGCGTCGAACGTGCTGAAGAACGCGACCGTGGGTGGTATCGTCAAGGTTGAAGACACCGAGTTCAACAACAGCACGGTCAAGACGGCACAGATCAGTAAGTACGACGGGGCGCTGAAAGTGAGTGTGGAGAACACCGAGTTTAACGGGGACGACCTCACCGTGACGAACGTGTTTACCGACAATATCCAAGCGAAGACTGCTAGCGGCGCGGTCACCCTCAAAGGTACCACATTGGACCTTTCCAGCGCTTCCACGAGCAAGGCTATCCGCATCACCAATGTCGCGACGCCCATCAACGACTTTGACGCGGCCAACAAAAAGTACGTGAACGAGGCTGTCCAGGAGAACGTCCAGGGTCTCAAGCCCCGTAAAGCGACCGACTACAGTCTTTCGGGTGGTTTGGAAGGCGGTGCGCCAAGCGACTTTGACAAGGCTATCGACAACGCCTTTGGTACGTTCACCAGTTACGCGATTGAGTTTGTCAAGAAGGATCCCAACGCCGATGGTGATGATATGTGTGAGTTAAAGTTTCACTTGGAAGATGCGGTCGGTGATAAACAGATTATATTCGACGGTGTTGCGTTAGACGCGACCGAACTAGCGACCATCGCCGCGTCCGGTACCGAGGCTACGGGTCCCGCGATCCCCAAGAAGCGCGTGCTGATTATGCACTTGGACGAAACCTCCATCAACAACTCGACGTCCTATTACACCGGTGTCGAGTTCACCGACAAGTACGCCCACAATGCGACCGATTTCAAGGGTCTGAACGGTATCTGGGAAATCGAGTCTTTCGTGGACTCCGCCGGCGTCGCCGACTGGAAAACCTTGACCATGAAGCGCGCGTTCGACATGAACGTGAGCGCCGAAGTACTCAACGGTGCGTACACCTACGTGAAGAGCGGTTCCGCCCGCGCGAACTACGGGTTTGTGGTGACCTCCAACGATCCCATCAAGCTCGGCGTCCTCGCGGGCCCTCCCTACGACGTCCGCGGTTTGACGATTGACGGAACAACCGGTGATATCATGCAGCTGGAGTGGATCGAGTTCAACAACATCGACTTCGAGTTGGCTTTTGTGAACGAACAAGGCACGACCAAAGAGCTCCTCAGCGACGTCAATGCCACCTTTAAAAAAGGTGGTCTCGCGATGAAGTTCGACGCGTCCGACGAAAAACAGATTATGGTGAACGCCGAACTCCTTAGGTACGAGACCGGTTACGGTGCGGACGGTCTGTCCAACGGAGAAAGTCTGTCTCTCCAGATTAACGGGAACGTCGACTTCAGCCTCGCCAACGTTGACAGTTACATCAACTCTTTCGGCGACGAGACCAAAGTGATTATTAACAACACCGTGTTTGAACGCCGAGGTGCGAACGCCAACATTTACACCACGAACATCACCGCGAACACGATCACCGCCGAGTCCGATCGAACCCTGAAGAAGAACATCGTGTCGATGGAAGACGGACTCGGTCTGGTTTCAAAGCTTCACGCCGTGAACTATCATTGGAAGGACGCGAACAAGTCCCAGCTGATGGAGTACGGTTTCATCGCACAGGAGGTCGAAGAGAACTTCCCCAGTCTCGTACAGACCAACCCCAACACTGGGATCAAGTCCGTGGACTACCCCAAGATTGTCTCTATTCTCACCCTCGCCTTGCAAGAGCTTACCGCCAAAGTAGACGCCTTGATGCTGACGAAGTGAGTTTTAACGGTACTAAAAAAAACTAAAGTATTGTATTAAAAATGAATCTAAAGTATCTGTTATCCGCCGTGGTTGTCGTGGTCGCCGTTGTGTGCGCGTTGTTCGCGTGGTACAAGAAATGCCCTCCACCGCCGCCGCCTAAGAAGCAGGAAGAAGTAGTTGTTGAAGAAGAAGAAGAAAAACCCGAACCAAAACTCAATGAAGTGGAAACACGACTCTACCAGTATTTAGAAACAGAGTCCAAAGAGAAAACGATCGGTATGGTCGAAACCGTCAAGGACCTATTCAACATCAACGAGGTCCCATTGAATACAGACTCTATTAACGACGACGTGGTGGGGTTTGTACGTACCGTGAGAGAATGGGACCGTTCCGTTCGTAAACTCGAACAAAAGGACGCCGAATCCATGTACAATACCATTAATAGCTTGAACGTCGATTCGGAGCTTTTCGATGTGGTTATTAACGATCATGTCAAAACATGCGGTGGTGGTAACAAGTCGATGATTCTTTTCAAACGAATTTTGAAACAACTCACGGACGAAGCAATCAAAGGTGAATTATTTAAGGTACTATTTGGTTGAACACTAAATTGAACGTACTTACCGGAGGATATCAAATGATACACGTATTAAACGTCTATTCATGTACAATTGAAATACACAGTCTCGTATGTCAGTGACCGACTTTGTGAAATTCTCTTTCCGACTGGCGTTTATGACATAGAGTTCTAAAGGAATCCCGTGGGTATTTTCCGGGAGATAGTCTAGCATCACCGCCGTGTCCTTGTCTATGATTTGGACATTCGTTTTAACATGTGCGAGTCGTAATTTCATGGACACAACCTCCACTTGTTCTTCAGTGACTTGATTTAACGTTAATTTTTGATCGTGACCGAACAACAATACCAACCCTTTCATGAACAAAGCGTACAACATGTGTGCGAGCTGTTTTTCACACATACATTGATTGAGATCGAACGACATCTCCCTGTTGTACCGGTTTTTCACAAATATCGATTCGGCCAGCTGGTCAACGTTCATTACTTTATTATTGTCAAAATCATTTTTTACTGTTTTTCAAAATTATTACGCGCTATAAAATAACCCACACCAAACGGTTTCCACACGTTATGTACCGACCGATAGTACGCGCACACTAGAGCACCGATACAACGAATCTTACATTTTATTTGTTGGATTCTTTCGTATAAACACAAAATCCGTACGATATCGTTATGGTACGGATTTTGCGAATAATATCTACGCGCGTACTGGACCGGTTTGTTCCCGTAAATATCTTTTTGACGCACATTGGCCCCGTGACGCAACAACCAGCGAGTCAAGTGTACGCGGTCGTATTGTACCGCATAATGGAGCGGCGACAAGTGATAAATATCCGTCATGTGAATATAGTCGCGAGCTTTTGGCAAAAGTTCAAATAAACGCTCGTCTTGGTCAATTTCTTGAATCGCGAAATGAAGGGCGCTTTGTTTAAACGAATTGGCTGGGTCGTACATAAACATTGCGGCTCCATCCTCTTTTAACAAGGCGTACTATTCTTTAAGTGATTTTGATAATTTCAATTAAATGTTTTACACATGCGTCCATATCGCGTAACGATTTGAACGCAAACATTTGGGCTTTCCCGCTATGATCAAACCGAATGGACCCTCCGCCTTGCGCGCATTTCATACACATGCTACATACGCGCCCTCGCCTCTCTGGTGCGGTGAACATCGTCGGTGGAATCACTCGTGAGAACAGGTGCGTTGGTCGAAGTTCTTTACACAAACGCATGTAGTTCTTCGCGTTGACGTCTTCCAGTAGATGCGAGCCGTTGAGAAGACACAGTTTCCAACTCGTACTCTCCGTGCGAAGAGCGCGCATCACCGGCGACACGACATGCTCGTCCAACCACTCGTCGTAGTCCCTGGGTTCTCCTTGTTCTTCGTTGAAGTCTTTACTCCCGCCGGATATTTTCACTTTGGTCTTGAACACAAACACACTGTACGTGTTTATCTTCAGAGACAACGACCCGATCTGCCACAGGTTTGTGTCCGGTACCGTTTGTCCCAATGAACCGGGACTTTTGGCAGTCACGTTGTCGTCGTACGTCTCGCGCAACACGCGGTATAACCCGTGCAAGTCCATTGGGTCGCGGGTAACGACCATGCACATAAACATGGTGGGTCTCATTGTGTGTTTTGTGTTTTTGTGAATTGGAATTACCCACGACCCGAGTTTTAAATACCACCCCCTCCCCCCCTTTTTTTATTCGGCGCGCGTAAACGTTTCGGCGCGTGAAATAAAACTCGCGCACATCCTTTAAAAAAATTCCTGACGAGAAAGTATATATATACACACACATTACATGGATTCATTTCAGATTTCCATACTACTTTTGTCGTTGGCGGTGATCGTCATGACAAGTGTTTATTTCTTATTTTTGAAAGGCGGCTCTAACGAAGACTACGACAACAAAAAGGAGGAAAAAGAGAAGGAGAAGGAGAAGGAAAAGGAAAAAGAGAAGGAGAAGGAGAAGGAGAAGGAAAAGGAAAAAGAGAAGGAGAAGGAGAAGGAGAAGGAGAAGGAGAAGGAGAAGGATTCCAAAAAACGTAAAAAACGTACAAAAGAGGTGAAAAACCCTGCAAAAGTAGAAGAACAAGAAGAAGAACAAGAACAAGAACAAGAAGTTGTCGTGAAACCACAAGTCATAGAGTCCGCGCCAGACGTTAATAACAAAAAAATGTGCTTTTACACGAACGTTTACGAAATGTGTAACACCAAATGTGGGCCTGGAAAAAGGTTCCGCAAACAAGTCGAGTACACACAAGACATGAACGTCAGTCATTACGGGATCGACCCAGCCGATCTTACCCTGCACGTATGTGAAGTGGACAACGATCGTGAATCCATGCCGTGTGAAGGGACCAACTGTTCGGACGAATTCACGTACGGGAAGTTCATCGAAAACAACCCGGGTATCCCTTCGAGCGACCAGATGACCAAGTACTGTGAATTTATCGACGCGAACGACGCGTGTACCGACCCGAACGTCCGTGGTACTGGTTCTTGTCGAGAAACGTGCATTTCGAAATGGCGTTAAGAAAAAAAAACGTAAACTAATTTTAGAGTAACAAAAGAAAAAACAATGAGACTAGTTCTATTTATGTTGATTTTATTTTTAATTATTAATCCGTGGAGGTCTTCGTCTCCGTGGTGGAGGTCTTCGCCCCCTTTCATTTATCGCACCGACATCTGCGACACTCGAGACATTCAACATTCGATTGCGCCTTTATTACGAACACGTTTACGAGCACCTTCACAACCCACAGACGTACACGTCGGCCAAGGCGGGCGCAAGTCGATTACTTTGACACCGGCTTCAAACAAAGAGTTCTACGACCGTTTGGATACACTGTTACCAGGGTACCACGTGAGACGCGACGTTCCCGTCGAGTATCGTCTGTACTACACCGGTTCAGCCGGAATGAACTGGCACCGCGACCAGCGCCTGTCAATTGACGCGGAGTATCTCGAAGGCGTACTCACACTACATAACGACTCCGATTCGGTGTTCGAGTACATGCAAGGACCTTTTGTTAAGAAACACATCGTTCCACGCGAAGGTACGTTGGTGTTGGTCAAACCCGAAGACCTACTCCACCGCGTCACGCCGGTTCGCAAAGGGTCGCGCGAGATTCTCAAGATGGTGTTCAGTCCAAATTCTCAAGAGTAGTAGTACCACCGCGTATGGTTCCCGCCGGTCGTAACACGTACGTACTCGCCCTTTTTAATAGTCACTTTATTAGCCATATTCAGAGTATAATATATTGTAATCCTTTTTTTTTTCTTGCTTAAATTAACTTAAAGAGTCTGGTAGACTTAAGGTAAGCAAGAATCAAATTCCAACAAATACAAAAGCAAACCGAATTAAAAAACCAAATAAATAAAGATATGCCTGGAACTCTCGTATTTGATGTGGAAACGACCGGTCTTCCCGTTCGTGAATCGATGTATCGTCGGTTTCCGGACCCCAAAAAGTACCACGCTTTTGATACCGCTCGTGTGGTGGAACTCGCGTACAAAGTCTTTGATGCCGATAACATGCTTGTTAAAGCGGTATCGGTTCTTGTGAAACCGGACCGATTCCAAATCGAAAACAGTGACATACACGGAATCAAACACGAAACCGCCGAACAGTACGGATCGCGTATCGATTTTGTGATTGCAAACTTTTTGATGGACGTCGAACGCTGTGACACGTTAGTAAGTCATAACATGGAGTTTGATCTGAACATCATGCTCTCTGAAATTTGGCGCATCGTCCTTGCGGGGGAAGAAGAAACACAAGAACAAGTAACACGACAAGAACGCGTGCATTTCAATTTCTTGGACGTTCAGACTCTTGTGAGCGCCCATAAAGTTTGTACGATGAAAACCGCACAAACGCGACTTAATTTGGTCAAGTACCCTAAACTCGTGGATCTGTACCACACTTTGTGCGACCGCCGCGCCGGTTGGAAACAGTCCCATCGCGCGTTGGACGATGTGGACAAGTGTGCGGAGTGTTATTTCAAGTTGTTTCCACTCGAGTAAACAAAAACGTGTTCCGACTCAAGAAGAACACCACTCGACCATACATTGTAAAAAGTGAAACACCATTTCTCGTTCACTCGTTCCTTCGTAGTACTCGTTACCAATGTCGGATCGTTTTATAAACTGTTTATCAAAAAAATCAATCAACCGCTTTTCCACGTCGTGGATGTTCGTACCACAATAATAAATCGCCATGATGCGGCTGTTTTTGGGATACGCGGGCATGCGATTTTTTATACATGTCGTTTTCCCGATTTTCAAGATGTGTTCGTTCGTTTTCAGAAACTCGCGTTCTTTGATCACGTACAAATGTCCAGGCGCCGACGCGGGAAACAATGAAGTAGTAGTAGCCCAAGCGTTGGGTTTTTTTAATACTTTAGGTTTTTGTTTGAAAAAACAACAGGCGAATACCATTATTTCCTTTATTATTTAACTTTTTAAAAGGTTAATTTAGTAGAATGGTCCGAACTTGTAACGTCTTGTTGTTTAGAATGTCGGTTGATTCTACGAATAGTTTGAAAGAGGTGGTGGTATGATCGGAAGCGGCAGCAGAGACCAGAAACGGATTTACGTTCGTATCGTCTTTGTAAAAAACAAATATCTCTTGGTGTGTTACAACTTCCTTGGAAAGTTCTTCGATATTGACATTTGTCCACTGTTGATAAGTCGTTACGCGGTCCATTTCCAAATCAGCGTTGAGTGAGTATCGTACGTTCACGATGTACGACGCGTCGGTAATCCGTGCCGTGAAACTCGTGCCGGTCACATTCAGAGTGAGTTCGATTTCCGGTCCATCTATGTCCTCCGCAACCAACGTCGCCGGGTCCGTTCGAGTCGAGTATCGCGCGTCGATCACGTCGGCGGAATACACGGGGTTTAAAAAGTCGTTAATATCGTACGAAGCGTAGTAAGCGGTCGCGATTTCCAAGTTACTCACGATGTGTGCTTCGTACAATCGCGTGAATACCACCGCGGTTCTCTGAATCGTCCGCGCCTCGTCTTCGTACAAACGGAGCGTTACCACGCGCTCGAGAAGGGACGCGTTTGCGGACCCCGTGATGATATCGAGCGTGACCAATTGAATATACAACTGATCGTACCCGACACTGCCGTGTTTTTTTTCGTCGTTCGATACGAAAAACTCAACGGTCGTCGGCTCGTTGGACGTCTCAAACACAATCACGTTCGAATAGTTCAAAGGACTCCAATGAACGTGTTTGTACTGTACGTACCCGCGCACGGTTCCTCTGTAAGAACCTGTTAACAGACTCGACATGGCCACCACCACGGTACCATCCGCTGTTGTTGCTGGTGGTACCGTCACTAACAAGTTCCCGTCGTTGTCTCGGAGTTCGACGATAATAGTTTCCGGTACTAGTTCGTTTCCGGTTGAGAGTTTCCATGTCACCCGGACACTGTCGTTCAAATTTACACCGGTCCGCACGCCTCCTGTGCGTGCCGGCTCGACCATAACGTCGTACACGCCATGGACAAATAAGGAACGTTTGATTGACGCGAACGTGATATTTTTGTCGTTTAAAATAACAATCACGTCGTACTTGTGTGGTCCGTATATCGGAAACGTCTGTTTCGTCGCAACGTCCACGTACTCGTCGTGGTTGTGCGAATGACTTTCGATGGACTGTTTGAAACTAGTCTCACGAAACATACGACTTTGATTCACCACGCTTCGGTTATCGTTTGCGTCGTTCCGCACACCGGTCGATCTCACCGGATGTACTAAAGTAGACCCCAATAAACTCAACGGAACCTCTTTCCCAAGACTCTCGAGTAACATAATCGTGGGTCGTTGGTTCAAATTATAGTATGTGTTTTCGTGGTCCTGTCTGATCGCGACAACACTACACTTCAACGAGGAAGAAGTGTCGACGTTCACATTATTGTAGCCAAAGTTATCGTACCCAACGATTGACACGTCCACTTGTGTCTCGTCATGTTGAACCAGTGTTATGTCCGTAATCTCGACACCGTAACGGTCTGGTGTAGCATTGTCGTACGTAACGACCACTTTGTTGTTCACACGTAACTCGGACGACGCGCGGTAATTTGTCAAGTTTGTTGTTATTGTTATGGGTGGTTTGGAAATTTTCACCCCTCCACCGATAAGAATGTCGTTATTGAAAACTTTAAAGAGAGGGGACAGAAGTAACATTTATTGAAAACTGTATTCTTTTTTTTTCATTGTTTCAACGCTTTTTTTTTTCTCTATATAATTTATTAGATGGCTTGTGGAAAATTACGTAAAGCTGAATGTCAAATCAGTCCTAATTGCGATTGGGTAGTATCGAAAGGTTGTAAATCCAAAGTTCCTAGAGTTCCTAGAGTTCCTAATAACAACAACAAAAACAACAACAACAATAACAACAACAACAACAACGCCGAACCTACTGGCGATGAATTTCGACTATCGTCAAGAATCGAAGAATTATCGACAATAATCGCTGAAAGAACCGAAGATATTTACGAAAAAACAGATGGAGCGCGTAACATTAAAATTACAGTTCCATATTTTAGATTGACAGATGAAGTGGACTATTTAATAGGTAAAGATCTTCAAATGATTATGACCGGAAAAGTTAAGTATATCCAGGTAGCTTATTCACACGGGAACAACAATGGTATTATAATAATAAATATAAACAAGAAATACATCACGGACGAGGATAATGATATGTCTAAGTTTTTATCACCTAAAAATACAAATGTACTTGTACACAATGGGGAAAGTTATTTTATCAAGATTAACACAAAAGCGGTTACTTTTTTGAAAAAACAATTGAGTTGGATTCAAGAAGAGTTTGAAGGAACAAGGAACAAACAACAAGGAACAAGGAACAAACAACAAGCAACAAGGAACAATAACAATTCTCTACCGAATATTGAAAAAGTTAAACAGGCGTACAAAAATTTATTTAAAAAGAATCCGTCAAACATGGGCATTCATAGGATGTTACATGACATTGTAAATCTTCTTCAGTTAAACAACAATTCCTGGAGAGTTCTCTTCAATTAATTAATCGACTTCCTACACCTTTAGGTCCGTTTCGGGCGTTTTTCTGTTTCACTATAACGGCCATTAGCTCTTCAACCGTCACCAAGTTAAGGTGGCGTAAAAGAATCCTCCGTCAACCAATGGGTATTCACAAGATGTTAAATATACATTGTTAAATTCGACTTTTCAAGCTTTGCATCAACTTTGCGTCCGGTATAATACGCCCCGACTCAATCCCTTGTATGATGTCGGGCTTTACGTTCATGGTCGCCGCAAAATCTTTTTGGTTCATGCCTTTTGAAAGTCGCACATTCTTCAAATTCGTCACAAACACTTTGGTCTTGGCGAGATCCCTCTTCACCGGTTCGTCATTCTCCAGGCGCGCGACGTCTGCGGCTGCTTGTGTACGGTACCCGGTTGTTGTTGGGGGTTTGTTGAGTTGTTTGTTCTTTGATAGAATCACCGGGGTCCAATCTGTATGATTCATTTGGTTTTTTTTTCTATTTATCTACTTAAATTAAATTAAATTTTTAGTCGACTTCCTCAACCTTTGGTCCGTCGTTATGATCCGTTTCTGCCGTTTCTGTTTCTGTTCCACGAGCAGCCATTTCGGCCCGAAGCTCGTCAATACGCGCTTTCATGTCTTCCACTGTCGCTTTCATGTCTTCCACTGTTTCTTCCAACATAGACTGTATCGCAGACACTTTTTCAGGGTCCGCGTCAGGTAGGTTCTTGTACGCATAAAAAGCAGCCTCGAGTTCGTTCTTGGTCTGTACGAGTTCCATGTGTTTGTCGTCGTCCGCTTTGAATTGTTTTGATTCTTCCACCATGCGCTCGATATCCTCCGTCGACAAACGCCCTTTGTCGTTCTTGATTTGAATATTCGACTGTTTACCGGTACCTTTTTCGATCGCGGTCACTTTCAGGATCCCGTTCGCGTCGAGGTCGAAGGACACTTCAATCTGCGGAGTCCCACGCGGGGCTGGGGGGATACCTTCCAGCATAAACTCACCCAGTAAGTGGTTATCGCGCGTAAACTGGCGTTCTCCTTCGAAAACCTTGATGGACACCCCTGGTTGGTTGTCCGCGTACGTTGAAAAAGTTTGGGTTCGCTTCACCGGCACAGTGGTGTTTCGCTCCACAATCTTCGTCATCACACCGCCCGCCGTCTCCAGACCCATACTCAAAGGCGTGACGTCCAACAACAACAGGTCGTTCAGCCTAGAAGAAGACGACCCTTCTCCTTGACTGCCCGTGAGAATAGCCGCTTGAACCGCCGCGCCGTACGCCACACACTCGTCGGGGTTGATGGACTTACAAAGTTCTTTCCCGTTGAAATATTCACTAAGACGTTTTTGAATCTTTGGAATTCGGGTCGATCCACCGACCAACACAATCTCGTGTACGTCCCCTTTCGACATTTTCGCGTCTCGAAGGACTTGGTCCAACGGGGACAAACAACGCTCGATGAGGTCACTCGCAATCTCTTCAAAACGCGCACGCGAAATCGTCGACGAGAAATCAACCCCGTCGTACAAACTGTCAATGTCCACGGTCGTCGTGGCTGACGCACTCAACGTTCGCTTGGCCCGTTCACTCGCGGTTCGTAGGCGACGCAACGCGCGTTTGTTGGACCGGAACGCTTCTTCGTCGATCGATTTGTTTTTGCGTAGAAACTCCTTGACGAAAAAGTCCGAGATGCGCGTGTCGAAATCTTCCCCGCCCAAATGCGTGTCTCCCGCCGTCGCTTTCACCTCAAACACACCATCGTCGATGGATACCAGCGATACGTCGTGTGTTCCTCCACCACAATCAAAAATCAGTACGTTCTTCTCGCCCGTTGAATCGTTGATCTTGTCGAGCCCGTACGCGATCGCCGCCGCGGTCGGTTCGTTGATGATTCGAAGAACGTTCAAACCCGCAATCGCACCCGCGTCTTTTGTAAACTGGCGTTGACTGTCGTTGAAATACGCGGGTACGGTAATCACGGCGTCCTTGACCTCTTTTCCGAGGTACGTCTCGCTGATTCCTTTCATCTTGGCTAGAATCATGGACGAAATCTCTTCCGGATAAAATGTCTTTTCTTCACCTTGGTAGGACACGTGAATGACAGGCTTGTCCGACTTGTTGTCCGAAGCCACCTTGTAACTGAAATTTCGAAGTTCTTTTTGAACGTTCTCGTCGGAAAACTTGCGACCAATGAGACGTTTGGCGTCGTACACCGTGTTGGACGCGTTGCTCGCCGCTTGGTTCTTGGCACCGTCACCGATCAAACGCTCCGTGTCCGTGAACGCTACATACGACGGGGTTGTGCGATTCCCTTGTTCGTTGGCAATGATTTCCACGCGATCGTTTTGCCATACACCCACCGCACTGTAAGTAGTTCCGAGATCAATACCGATAGCCGACATTATTCCATTTAAACTATTATTCTTCTTAAATGAAAAAACTAACTTTTTAAGTCTCTGACGACAAGGATTTGATTTGATTTGAACTTCCTGTAACTTCCACTTAAAGAGCGTCAAGAAAGAGAGACGAGGACCCCACAAAATGACCTAGAATATTGTCGTGAGAATAATAATAACAATGGCGCTACCGGCAATAGACACAAGCCTGTGGGTGACGAAGCATCGCCCAAAGCACCCACGGGACCTCATCGGCAACAGCGACAAGATCCGCCAATTGCAGCAGTGGCTGGAGAGTTGGCACGCCACACACCTCGGCAAAAAAAAGGCCACGAAAGGGGCAGCCAAGGACGGGCCCAAGAAGGCGGTGCTGATCAGCGGGCTACCGGGTATCGGCAAGACCAGCAGCGCGGGGATCATCGCAAAGGCGCTCGGGTACATGGTGACGGAGGTGAATGCCAGCGATACGCGGGGGAAGAGTGACCGCGATGTGGACGGCGGCGTGGACGGCAAACTGGCCAACGCCATCAAAGAGATGGTTACCAACCGCTCTGTGTCCATAGTTGGGGGGTGCACGGCGCCGCAGAAGAAGTTGTTGATCATGGACGAGGTGGACGGCATGTCCGGTAACGGCGAGCGCGGGGGCATGGCGGACCTGATCGAGACCATCAAGATCAGCAAGATCCCCATCATCTGCATCTGCAACGACCACTACAACACAAAGGTGAAGGTGCTGATCAACCACTGCCTCGACCTCAAGTTCAGCAAGCCCGTAAGCCCGCAAGCCCGTACCAAGTCGGGCTTCACGCGAGAGTGCAACAAGGACACGCGGCCGGTGCGCGACGCCAGCATGCAGATCAAGGGGATGAAGAAGTCCAAGAGCCGCAATAAGAGTGATAACGAAGAGGACAAAGCGGCAGGATCGGACGAAGAAGTTGAGAAAGCCAAGAAGCTCTCCAAGATATCGAATGCGAAGATGAAACGAATAAATTTTGAGGGTCAAGACGGGGCAAAGGCGCCGTCAGGAAGCGGCAAAGGCACAAAGGCCAAGAAAAAATAGAAATGTGTTTTCCAAAAAAATACAGATTTTCCAAAAAAATGAAGAATCTGAAATGTGTGAAAATCACTTTAAGATAATGAAATTTGATGTAAATAACATGCCGTGTATTCACGGAAAAGAGCGTAGTCGGTGCCGAAAGTGCGGCGGAAGTTCCTTTTGCGAACACAATAGACGGCGTAGTAATTGCATAAAATGCGATGGGGCTTCTATTTGTGAACACAAGCGTCGAAGGTCAGTGTGTAAAGATTGTAGCGGAAGTTCCTTTTGCGAACACGGAAAACAGCGCAATCAGTGCCGATATTGCGGCGGAAGTTCCTTTTGCGAACACAATAAACGACGCAGTGATTGCCGAGAATGTCTAGGGGAGGAACGGTACAAGAAGAAGTTTCTTTGTAAAAGCGAATGGTGTCCGATACACAAGAACGTGAAATATGAAGGCTATTGCCGAACGTGTTTCACGCGTGCTTATCCAGACAAACCGGTTTGCCGAAACTACAAGATCAAGGAACAACATATCGTTGATCGTATCAAAGAGCGGTTTCCGGAGTTCACGTGGATGTGCGACAAGCGATATGACTTTGCGCCGACAGACTGTGCGTCTCGGCGGCGTCCGGATATGTACTGTAATTTCGGAACACACATACTGATTGTTGAAATCGACGAAAACCAACACCGGGCGTACGAGACCACGTGTGACAACAAGCGTTTGTGTGAATTGTACCAGGATTTCGGACACGTACCGGTTGTGTTTGTGCGATTTAACCCGGATGACTACATAAACACAAACGGTACAAAAGTAACTTCGTGTTTCGGTTATGACAAAGCAAGCAGCGTGTGTACAATCAAGAAATGTAAAGTACAAGAGTTTGATAATCGTATACATGTGTTATGCTCGACGATAGAACAATACACTACCGAGTTTCGTACCGAACGTCCAATAACCCAAGACCATCTGTTCTACGACGTAATTCATCCTGTTTGAACTCATTTATTTAGGGCATTTTTAAATAATCTTGTCCACAAGTCCGTACTCGAGGCACTTCTTGTCGCTCAAGTAGATTTCTTTTGACATGATCTCTTCAATAATTTCTTTCGGCATTGTACTGTTTTGTCTGTAAATTCGCTTGATACTTTTCATAAGATTCTTGGAATTTTTCATTTCGTCCTTGAGTTCGTCGTAAGGTCCCCAAAACTCGGTCCGGATTTGATGAATCAACACACACGAGTTGCGACGAATCCACCGCCCGCTTGTGGCTCCGAGAAGTAAGAACGTCGCCGCGCTCGCCACGATCCCGTCCGCGATACACACCACCGGAACGCGACAGTTCTTGATTACACTCATGGCGCTGAGTCCGGCAAACGCGTCGCCGCCTTTGCTGTGTATGTACAAGTGTATCTTGGGCGAAGTTTCCAGTTGGTAGTCCATCGACAATTTCAAAAGATGTTTCTCCATCTTTGAGATTTGATGACTCAAAAACAGTACAGATTCGACCGTAATATCCTCGTAGAAATAGATATTGTTTTTGTGGACTTCCACGTTCAATTCTCCGCCCGCCTCAGTAGTACTTTCGTCCTCGCTCGCGTCGTTGTTTTGGTACTTGCTGCTGTTACCACGAGTCATTGTTGGTTTCCCAAAGGTTGGCATCCTTGTTTTCTGTCACACCTCCCTTGTTATATCCTGTATCACGTGCATTCTTTAAGTTATAATTCGAGTCTCTCTTTTTTCTCTCTTATTACAAAAAATAAAGAAATGCAACTGTACCATTCACTCCTTTTGTTGCAAATCGGGTTCATCGCGTATCACAAGAAACTCAATTCGAAAATAGAACAATGGAAAGTAAACAAAGCTCTGTATTACTTTGTGGTTTCGCTTCCGTTGTTCTTGATCACTTACATGGACATGATGTACAACTCGTTCAGTCTCGGCCAGATGGGTTTACCGAAACGGTACAACAAACAAGTCAACTACTTGTTAGTTCTGTTTGGTTCGTACGGTATGATACAGATTTTGGCCCAGGACTCTGGTCTGAAAACCGGTCAAATTCAACGCGATACCATTCAAAAAGGCGCACTGTTCGCTCTTATCGCGCTAGGAACCGCGTTTAGCGTGACGTCGAATCGATCACAGGCGCTCGTCGGCGTGCTGTACTACTTCCATTTGAAATACGTCATTTCGAACAATAAGACGTCTCCGGTTTGTTTCGAAGATGTATAAGTGCGGATGATGAGTCAGTCTAATATTATGGATGAGTCAGTCAGATAAAACCATTTAAGAATAAAAATTTAATTTTTATATAATAAAAAGGCACTTTACAAAAAAAAATTATTATTTTTATAAATATTTAAAAAAATATTTTTATTGTTTTAGACACGCGACTCAAGAATGCCTATTTGCCCTCGGTGTGGAAAATGTCTTTCGAGCGAACAAGCGCTCACGTACCATCTGAATCGCAAGTACAAATGCGGCACATGGAACTGTGTTCGGTGTAAAACGAATTTCAACACCAAATTTAATCTTCAAATGCACGAACTGGAATGTATTGGCGATCGGTCGCACATGTTACTCCCGAGTACCGACACGTTACTCGACGTGTACAACGCGCTTCCGTTTCTGTGTGTGCATTTGAACTCGGACACCAACCGGTCCGATATCGTGTCGCCTCATTCCGCGATGTTGTTCAATATACCGTCGACGTCTCTGCTGAAACTGTCCAAGGAGGACGTGCTGGATTGTATCCGGTCCACGCACGCGAACATAACGTACCACGACGTGAACGAACATTTGTTTTTCGTTTTAAAACATATTTAAAGGTTTGGCTCTTGTATAAAGGAATAAGGAAATGAACGAAGGCGCGTTTAAGCAAATGGTTGTCCAATTCTGTGAGATTGACGACAAGGTTAAAGAACACAATAAACAAATAAAGGAGCTCAAAGTGGCACAAAAAGACCTGACGGACTCCATCATGCAGTACATGGACGACCGCTCGCTGGAAGTGTGTAAAGCGGGCGAGTACGGCGTGCTCACGCTCAAGACCGTCACGTCCAAAGCCCCACTCAATGTGGAGACCGTGCGTGAAAACCTGTCCAAGATCCTAGGGGACAAAGAAATGATGTGCAAGAACCCCGAGGACTTGGCAACGTCCGGCGCGGAGTACATCGTCAACACTCGTGAAGTGGAAGAGAAGAAGAGTCTTCGACGCAGTATGGTGAAAAAGAAGAAGGAGAAGTGAATTTAAAAAGAAAACGCACCATTTAATTAAGTAGAAAAAAATGGACGAGCTTACCGAAGAGCTTTTGCGACAGACGGACGAACTCAACGACGCGCGCGATTCCATGTTCCAATTACAAGAAGAGAACGAGTCCATGCGGAAAACTATCGAGACGATCCTTCGAATAAAATGCAAACGCGGAGAAGGCGCGTTTGCTTTGAACGTCGATCTACGTATGTGTGTAAAGAAGAATATTGTGTACGCACTTACGAAAATGCAACGGGACATTGCGACGACCGGTAACAAACCGGTGGATGTGGTGGCGGACGCGATCGTGGACCTCTTGATTGGCGAAACCCAAGAGGATATTCCGTGCGCCGTACTGGACGCCAACACGATCGTGTACAAGACGGCGACCAATTTGTGGTACGCGTCCGGTGTTTCCGACTTTGCCATTGTTGTTCGCGACTCTATCGGAGTGAACCAGCTCGTCGAACATTTCAACGACAACTGGAGGGACGGTCAGTTCACACACGTGTACAACCTGTTTTTACACGAACCGAGCTTTATCGCTTGTTTGAAAAAGGCGCTCAAAAAGTACAACGACTTGTAATTTTTTTAAAAAATTTTCACTTAAAGAACTTGAAAGTAAAAAGCAGAAAAAGAAATAGTCATGTTTCTCGCACTCTTTACGGATCCTGCGCGGAACATGGACGTTTACGACAGTAACACCACCCTGATTTTTTATACCGGCCAGGCAAAACGCAAGACGTTTGATAAAACGATCAACTGTGAAAAAACAACTTTGTACGTGTTTGAACGATGTTTGAGATTCGGGTGGAAATTCCTCGGAAACGCGCGCGTGTGTTCGGAAACTCAGCCGCGCACGGACACTCACCCACCTGTGTGGCAACTCGCGCTGAAAAAACCGCTAATAGCTGAAGAAGAAGACTACACTTCTTTTAGTAGCACGCATTACAGATCCAAACAAGAGATTCTGGATCGTATGGGACTCGTTCCCAAGTACAAAAATCTAGCCCTTGGAATAGTGCCGCTTTACGACTAGTCAAACTTTTAGATTCTAAAAAGATTTGATTGCTTGTTTTTAAAGCTGTAGATTGAAAAAATAGTCCCCGCTATTTTACGAACTTTTAGATTCTAAAAAGATTTGATTGCTTTTTTTTAAGCTGTAGATTGAAAAAATAGTCCCCGCTATTTTACGAACTTTTAGATTCTAAAAAGATTTGATTGCTTGTTTTTAAGATGTAGATTGAAAAAATAGTCCCCGCTATTTTACGAACTTTTAGATTCTAAAAAGATTTGATTGCTTTTTTAAGCTGTATATTAAACACAAAATTGAAACTCATAAATTCCCAAAGTTTCCCGTAAGTTCCAGGAGTCAAGTTTACCGCTTGGGATTCGCCGCCGTTCACAAACTGAATTTCCCATTTGTCTTGTGTTTGACTCGTCTGTTTCGTCGACTTTCGGTACTTTTTGTGTACCAACGCAGCTTCTCGGTTGTTGTACCGAATCAACAAGTTCGGGTTCTGTTCGATGTCGTAGTTTGCCAATTCGCGTATCGTGTAGCTCGGGTCGGTGAGAAGGTCCTTGTAGTCCACCAACGGAACGTCCTTTGTGTTCGTAACGTAATGAGGTCCGTCTTGAATTTTCGGAGCTCTACGACAGTCGGGGCGAAGAAGCCATCGGTTATGTTCCACAAACCGCCATCCATGTTTTGTGTTCATTGCGTTATAATGTTTATAAGACAAAACGAGGGTTATGGAGTCTGCATTATTGGGGGTTTCCGGATCGGTATCCAACCGAAGGGTGAACCTATTATTACTTTTCCCCACAATCTGTGCGATATATATGAACGGGACTTTTTCGTCACCCGATTTGACCATGTTGATGAATATATATGGCTTTTCAGTGAGCAAAACGTTTTCCGATAAAAGGGACTCTATCGAATTCGTTTCCCGTACTACTTCTTCTTGTTCTTGTTGTTGTTGTTCTTGTTGTTGTTCCGTTCCTGGTTGAAGAGGTACTATTCTGGTTCGAACTGGATTGTGTAAATCCACAAACAACGGGTTTGGGTTGATTTTTTCCAATCGAATCTGGTCGCGGTTCGTTTGAAGGTCGAACAAGACCAAATTGTCCCTGTAGAAATGACGCACGTAACGGCCTCCGTTTATTGTTTTAATGTACACGGGTTGAGGGGTTTCTTCATCAGTTACTAGGTGGTACCGAACCGCCGCTAAAGTATCTTGTACGACGCGCTCGATACGAAACAAAGGTTTGTAAAACTTACTACGTCCCGACAAGTCGGCTGCGGTAAACAGGGACAACGGATACTTTTTCATATCGGGAATAGGACGGAACGTCCCTTCGAACGTCGCCTTGATTGGGTTTTGGAGCAGCTGATTTGGACCCACACGAACAAACGCGCCCATCATCTCGGTTCCGTCAATCACATGCGTCATCACGTGTACCAACGAACCGACTTTCATCGGGCGTTTCTTGGCCCGTTGGGTATTCTCCCGTTTCGACGCGACCCCTTTCAAAGTGTTCTTCACGTGACGCACGCGCTCGTTGTACACCACAGTCTGTCGGCTATAATAGTTCTCGAGGTCCGCGTCCGCGGGTTCTTCGAACAGCGTTTGAAACGCATTTGCTGCGTTATTGGGTTCGTTATTGGTCACTGTAAAGTTTCGTTCCGTCTGTCGGCCTCTGTGCAACTGCATCGGAGTAAACCCCGTCACACCGTGTTTCGAATTGTTTATGGTGTACGCCACTTGATCAATCACGTCGTAGTACGTGTTGTTGTCGTTGTTAATCATGTAGTACTTGAGTAAACGTTTGATCTGTTTGTTTTTATTCTCCACAAACCCTTGCGTTTGCGGACTGTACGCTTGACCCACAATCTGTTTCACTTTGAAATCCAAACACAGTTTGGACACGTACCCGTTAACAAACTCCCCGCCTTTATCACTGTGTAGTTTATCCGGAATGTCCCCCGACAAAAACAGTTTGTTTAAAATCATCGCAATACTGATCCCTTCCTTATTTTTCAGAGGGTAGATGTACACAAACTTTGTGAATATATCGATAATCACAAAAATGTACCCGTACCGTTTGTTCTGGTATATCCACGTGTTGTTCGGACCCGTCATGTTTATCAAGTCCATTTGCCAATGTTCGAACGGGTAACTGGGTCGGAACGACTTGATTACCGTCCGTATGTTTGGTTGGGTTTGAACACGCAACGCCAAAGTGGACGGGTCGCTTCTCAAAAACTGATGTACGAATCGTCGCGATATCCCGAGGTACCCTTCGCGGTGTAGACGGTCTACGAGCATGTGTGCGTTGGTCCCGACATTACGCATGTCCGTCATGAAACGACGCAAGACGCCTACTCGGTCGGACGCTTTCACCACTTTGAACGTGAAACCTCGAGGCGCCCCGTTGTCCACCAAAATCCGGTTGTTCACTTGGTTCCATGGTGTGGTTTGTACTGACAACACGATCTGGTCTTGTGGGTTCACGGAGTACCCTGTGCGTGCTCGTCGCCTAAACGTCTTCTTGATATGGTCGGGTAAAGCCGGGCCGGTAAAGACACCGTTTTTCAAAAAAAGAACCATGTCGGTGTAAAGCGTATCCGGCCACGCGTGGGCGTAAACGACGTTCCAGTTCATATTTTGTTAAATTAATCGAAAGTTCAAAAACGAAATAAAAAAATTAATAATAAGTAATAATAAGTAAAAAAAAATGAAGTGGACTACCACTAGTCCCGCGTTTAAGCGCGAAATCAACACGTTCAAAAGTTTCAAATGTACGTACTCCACACCAGAAGTCCAAGTGTACGACGTCAACCCAGGGGAAAACAAGTACGTTATCAAAAAGATTCGTAAAAATTCTCCTAGTAAAATGACAGAGTTCTTGCGCGAGATTGACTACGGAAGTAATACTCGCGGGTTACGCAAAGGGGTGCACGTGCGGATTCACGCCTACTGGATCCACCCCGAACTCACGTCCGGCGTGTACGTCATGGACCACGCCTCTTTCGGTGCGGTGGACGTCAAACAGACCATGACTGCAAAAAAGTACATGCAAAAGTATAATTTCGACCCTGTGGCGTTCACGACCAAGTTTCGTAACGCTTTACAAAGTTTTTACCGCGTGTTCCAAGGATTCCATGGTGACTTGCACGCTTCGAACGTCATGGTCAATTTGGGGTTTGGTCAAGATAGTAAAGTCAAGAGCGTCGTGATTATCGACTATGCAAACATAACCCCTTTTGTTAAAACAAAAAATTCTCAAAAATTAAAAAACGTCGTCCAAAATACGTTCAAAGCGCTTCCCGAATATTTCAAGTACGCAGAGTATCCCGAAAAGTCCGGTATCCAGGTCAAATGGAGCCGAACAGGCGACGTTCCCGTGCGTTCGAACGTCAACATGCTCCACAAACTCCGCGAATGGAAACCGCTCCGTGTTGCGTTTTCTAAAAAAAAAGGACCCGGGTTTTAAAAAGGACCCGGGTTTTAAAGGAAAAAAAAAGGGTTTCTCACGTGTGTTTTTCAAAGGACGGGTCTAAAAAGTTGCTTCAAAATCTTGCGTGTATCCGAGGCCGAATAGTCCGGTGGATCCCCCAACACGGGTTTCATACCCCTCTCATAATCCTCCAGCGTTCCGTACTCTATACGAGACTCCATGAGTCGTCCAAATTGAAACATCAATGTATTCCTCCTTGCGGGGTCCATACCCGGAAGGATCTTTGCGAGTTTGTTCCTGTAATTGGGATCTTTGGACAAGTCATACGCGGTGCGAGACAACATGTAACTATCACTTGTAAAATAGTCATCTAAAACACCTCTACCGCCACGCGGGCTTTTCCCATCACCACCACGACCACCACCAGCACCACCACCACCACCAGCACCACCGCCAGGGTTGATAGCACCACCACCGCCAGGGTTGTTCCCACCCCCACCACCAGGACGGTTGTTGTTATTGTTGATACCGCCGCCACCAGGACCGTTATTGCCCCGCACTTCGCGATACAACAGAAGCAAATGCTTCCGTCGCACTTTACTTTTCAACAGTACCAGTCGTCTACGTTGGTCGTCGGTACCAAACACTTTGATGTACGCATAAAGGTCGGTATGACACATATCCTCTTCCGGTTGTTCGACAAACCGTTGAGAACGAAACAACGAACAACTCGTGGTTTTTTTGGGAACCGTGATACCCGTAAAGTTTTTTCGTGGCTTGATAATAACAACAGGTGCGCGGTTCATTTTTTAGAAAAACCGTTCGATTTAATTAATAAAAAAAAAATTAAGAAAAAAAAGGTTATTCCATAAACAGATACCCATTGAAACGCGAAACTTCAAACGTGCCGTTTTCGAAACGCACGACGGGCATTTTCATGTGGTACACTTTCTTGAGTGATTGAAAACACTCGTTCGTGTACTCGACCAAAGCGTCCAGTTCGTGTTTCAAAGGTGTCGCTTGGCTGGCGGTCGTACACTGGTACATCAGGCGGTGGAAAATGTCGTTGGACGCATCGACGAAAAAGTGTAACACTTGGACGCGCCGGGCGTTGACCCGTGTTTCTTTGTGTCGTTTGTAAAGCACAGTCCCCAAATGTTTTTCCGTAATGTCTTTTTTGAGAAATTTCAAACGCAAGTCCAAATGGAGGTCCGTGTCATCTTGGCCGCGATTTGCCGCGCCGCCGCCGCGAAAGTGTTGTTCAATCTCAAAGAAACGGACGTGTGAATTCAAACGAAAGTGCTCGGTAAAGTACCCGTAGTCCTCGCTCGTGCCGAACAAAACCCCACAGTGTGTTAACAAATGTACATGGACCGGGCGACAGTTGTTATTATTTTCGAGATTACCGCCATTATTGTTCCGCGCCGCCCACTCGAAATAGTGGGGGTTGTGGATACGGTCTTCGGCGGACTCGACTTCACCTGTGCGCCACGAGAACCCTGTGCGGCATTGCGTACACCACATCTGGTCACACCCTTCAATCTTGTGGATTCGCACGGCGCATTTGGGACACGGTTTGGTGTTTTGTCGAATTTCACGCGCGGTTGCCAAAAAGTTTGGTTCGCATTTTTCCCCCAAATGTTCCGGTTGATGACACTTGTCGCAACATTTTGACGCACACGTCCCACACGCGTACCCGTCGTCCATCACAAACCCGGGACAGTCTTTATTTTCTTGGGGACACGGAAACACGTGTTGCGCGGGCTTCCTTTTTTTGTTGTTTTCTTCGTTTCCAGGACTTGTTGTTTTTAACTGTTCCGGAATGTACTCTGTGTACGTCATGCGTTTGTGAAAATTCCACTCGTCGAGGTGTTGGGACAACCGGTTAACTTCCCGACGCGTCGTTCGAATCTCGCGGTGGATATCGCGTACTTGTGCGTAAGGCCCGTCTTCTGGCCAACTAAAACGACCCGTTTCTTCTTCTTTTACCATCTCGTCCCGTAACTCTTGTATCTCGCGTTCTAACTCGTCCTGTAACTCAACCAATTTCCGCACACCTCGTTGGATACGCGGACGCACGACGTGGTCCATTGCGTGGTCGTACTGTAGGTAATACTGCGTTTCCGGTAGTTTGGTACGTTCCTGGTCAACCAAAAGTTTTTCCACGCGCTTCTTGTGTGTTACCACAACCGACCGTGAGACACCTGCAACAAACTCTGTGTCCCACAAATGGTTACATTGCATACACGTGATGTCTAAAAGTCCTGCTTTGCTCGGGGCTTGTTTTACGCACGCGACACACACGTTCAAACGACACGAAGGACACGTGATTTGTTTGCGCGTCGACCGGTTGAATGGGAACACACAAATCTCACAGTCCATTTTTTGTTAGTTTAACGTATTGAATTTCTTTAAGTTGTTTTTTTTTAATATGTTGTGTATTAGAAAGATGTTCCCCAAACTTACCGTCAAGTTCAAAGACTCCTCGAATCGCGAAACCCGTGGGGCTGACAACGTACGCGTTTCCGTCAAACAGAGTGATGTCAACGCCGACCCCGTGAAAATCAAAATCAAAAGCCCTGTTTCTTCTTGAAAAGTTTTTTAAAAAGTTTTTTCGTTTTTTCTTATTGCCGTTTTGTTTTTTTCTAGTTTATTCAGGTAGGCAATAACAAAAAGTGAACCTTTTTTTTTGTAAATGTTTTTTTTTCGGGGTGACCCCATGGTCTCGGGTAAATAGGTCGTTAGCAATGACAGAAATAAGTATCGTTTTCGAAAGTCGCGTCGTCTCGGGTTCGGGTAACGAGTCGTTCGAAACCACCGGTGTTTAATCGTTTAAAACGGTTCGATCGTCGTGTTTTGTGTACGGAAATCATCTTGTCCAGCTTTACACACCCACCTGATCATCTACCATTTTTGCATGGTACGCGCGTGTTGAAGACGATTCATTAAACTCGGATTGAACTTTTTTTTTGTTTTTAAATAGCGTAAAAATTAAAGGATAATTGATATGGCTTGTTTATAAAGAAGGAACCGTACCAGCTGCCGGTAATGCGGTGAATTCTTGAATAATCAAATTACGAATTGAACCGGTAAAAAAACGTGAGAATTGCGCTGGATCTGGATCTCCTTTGTAAGTAACGCCCTCCGCCATTTCGGCCCCTACTATGAACGGAATATTCTCACTACCGGATGGGATATTATTGGTCATTGTACGATGTATGTAACTATTACCAGAACTACTAATGTATAACGCGGCGCTTTGTGTTGTATTATCGTACACAGCATGTGCATAAACCCACTCCGTATCATCACCGTCAGGTAGCGGAAAAGAGTTTCTGGATTCTTCACTTGATATACTACTTTTGTACATGTTTAACTCTAATCTATTAGCCTGTATCTGAGTACCAAATGTGTACCAACGACCACGACTAACCATACCAACGTCAACTGTGCTAGTTCTACTAATTTGCTTAAACTCGAACGAAATGTCGTACGACCGCAAATCTAAAGTCGTGTCGTTGTTCATTAAAATATACGAATCAGCAGTGCCATCGAAAACCATTTCTCCATTAGGACCCATGGTAACTCCGGTGCCAATAGTGAGATCGATTGGGTTCGTAAGTCGATGTTTATAACCAACCACGTCTTGGTAATTCCTCCAATTCAAAATACCTGGAAGAGTCTCATACAAAATACCAATACCGGTATTCACCGCCGTTTCGTTGATTCCGTCTACGGTTAGGAAGTACACGTCGACGCCTGCCGCGCCCGTGACGTCGGCCGTATTTGTCGTGACGGTGTCGTCAACGATTCCGTTGGAAAACACTTTTGTCAGAACCCCCGTAAAGCGCTCGTCGCCGCGGCCGGAATGGTTAGTACTTTCGCCGCCTGAACCGACGTTGTCTAATTGAACAATCGCGGAACCGGTTAAAGTAGGGTCGCTCAGTTTCGGCAACACAAATGCGCGGACTTCTTCTTGGGTAAACACGTCCGTGACGCCGGCGACTTTCACAAACGCCAAACCGAACACTTTGGACCCTTTGACGTTTGTGTTGACGATCGTGTCCACTCGAATTAATAGACTTGTCATTTGTTTATTTTAACACCAGAAAAAATATTTTTTGTGTATTTTATCATATCCATTGTGTTTTCGTGTGTGTAATACCCCCCCGCGGTAACGATTTTTCATGAGGATTCGTTTTTCCGACCACGATGTGTGTTTTTTTTTGCGAAAACTCGTCACTACCAGCTAAAACCCGCTGTTGTATCCGCTGTTGGATTGACCCCATCCGTAAATAAATGTGCGAGATCTGTTATTTTTTTAAATGAATTTATGCTTTGTCCGCACGAACCCAGATTTGATGGTAAGTGTTTTTGGAAGAGTTGCTTGTGTGGTTGTCAACATCCCATCTAGTACCATCTTGACTAATACCCCAATATCTTTGACTAGAAATATAAAACGGATAGTTTGTCATTGCTGCGTTACCTACACCAGTATACAGAGTCACACTACCGGTTGGTAAAAACGCAGAATGGTTATTCAATAAAGTGAAATCAGTTCCTTCGGTTAAATTCACACCACCTTGTTGTGGTTGGTCACCATACCTAAAATCTTTTAGGAACTCGAATTTACCAGTTTTAAAGTGCATTATTCTTGGATGATCGTTCGTTTTACCCACAAACCTTACTTCTACTCCATTATCGTTTCCACTTAAACTGTCCAATGCGATACACGTTTTGTTAAATAGGTCAATACCAGCATGACCCCACGAACTAGGATCAGATGTGCTTCCGTTCTGAATACTTGCGTTTATATCGAACGTATTGAAATCGAGACTTCCGTTTTCAGGCAATACAGGCAAACCTTTTGTGGTGTTGCGTACGTTCAACGCAGGAGTAGTCCCCCCTTTATGCACATAATTCAACACAAGCACCCAAGGCGTTTTCGTGGAACGAGCGTTTGTGTCTTCGTCCAAAGTGATTTGGTAAAGTGGGTTGATCGCGGAAGGTGAATATTCGTTTCCGTCAATGGTAAACGTAAACGGCGGCGGCGGCGGCGCGAACATATCATTCTCTTCCTGAATCGCCGACCTTCCGCTGATAGTAGTAGTTCCCAAAGTGCGCGCCCACGCGTACAAGTACCCCGTGTTGACTGTGTAAAGGTCCACCAAGTCGCCGTTCGTGTCAAAAGCCTTGTTCACTTTGAAACCAGTCCGAGTGTTTACGGCGATGGTTGTCCCCGCAGGCACGAACAAAACTGGGCTCAAACGGGTTTCGGTGGAATAGACTTCGTTCTTAAAGTCACCGATACTTCCGGTAAGTTTTTCGTTCTTTAGGTCGCGCGTGAAGATTGCGGCATAAACTTCGGCGTTTTCGACACTTGAAGCGGTTACGGAGTCCAACCCGAACGAAACCGTGTGGTTATTTTGAACGGAATTGTCCAACGTCACGCTATGCACCACACCGACCCTGGCGATACTCGTGTCGAGTACCGCGTCCAAATCGAGTAAAGCCGGGTACTCGTACAAGTTGGTCGTACCGTTGGTATCTTTTGCCGCCATGTACACGCGGTAACTGTTACCAGACACCACGAGTTCGTTCGCTTCTGCGTTCGCAGTCTGCGTGAACGCTTGGGTAATCACCACCGAGTACGCCGGGACGTTGTACAGGTCGTCTTCTAGGAGGTCCGGGTCGAAATCGTTGTGTTCACCGAAAGGCGTCTTGTGACTGCCGCCGGCGACGCCGCCAGTAAACTCTATAAAACTTTCCAAGTGCGCGTTCACAAAAGTCAAAACGTCCGCGGAAGTTTGGCTGATATCTTTCATCGCAAAAATCATATACTTGTCGACGTTGTGGGTCGCACTAAACACGCTCGCGGCTTCGACAGTCAGTGTCCGTTCCGTTGGGTCCGCCGAAACCACGGTCAAACGCGGGACCGGGTCCGTGTTCGGGCCGTCAAAACCGTTAGCTGCAAAAATCACTTGACCGACGTCGCCGGTGGATGCGTTCACACCCCACGCGTACGCGTACGCCGCGCGAACGCTTTTGAAATCGACCAAATCACCACTCAAGTCCATTACTTTAGGGAACGCGTTAGCTAGCGAAAAGCCGGTCACGGAGGATGTCACACCGGACGCTAGAGTCACGCGCGCCGCGTTGTTTAGTTTGGGCGCGTTCAGTGCGTTGGTTATCGGGTACGTCGTCGCCAGTGCATAAAACGTTCCGGAAGTAACACTTGCCGGCACAATCAAGTCGACCGTCACTACGTCCGCCGTGTCGTCCGTGGCGTTGTACACAATCCCGAAATTTTCTACGGAAGGAATAGCCCCACCAAAGGCGACCAAAGACTCGCTTTGGGTCATCGTAAAAGACCCACCGTTCAAAACGGCAATCGCGACTATTTTGTACTCGACGCCGTGTGCGATCGCCGGCGTGATCCCCGAGTTGGACAAGTCCGTGTACGCCGCGGTCATTGTAAAGTCCACCACGTTACCCACGTTTCCGTCCGTCACAGGGAACGGCGTGAAAAGTAAATTGTTGTCCACGAAAAACCCGTAAAAAAGCTCGGCGGGGTACGCCGTCGCAATCTCGTCGGCGGGGAAAAGACCCAAGTAGTACCCGTCCGCGTCGTCGAAAATAGTCAACGACCCTGAAAACACCGACCCGTTTTCGAGTTGAACGGCGTTGTGAATCGCGGGGTACGGCGTGGCGTCTGCCGCAATCGACCCGGAATAAACTAAGGACTGTTCGACACCTCGCTCAAGCCACACGTACACGTGTACCTCGTTCACAAAGTTGGGGTCTACTTGTTCCAGTCTTGTTCTAACTTTGTTAATCGTCAAACCAGTCACAGTCACGCCGCTAGAACCGGAAATCACCGTTTTGGGGCTTGCACCAACGAGCGCGTTAACGCCAGTGGAATGCGTTGGGTTGGCGTACGTGAACGCAACCGCTCTGAGTGTTCCGGGGTCGGTGTTGCCGCCAGCATTGTCAAGCCCGTTGGCGGTCACGTCAAAAGTCACTTGGTTGTTGACGCGATCAAACACCAAGTTTGTAATCTCAGTCACACCCGGCAAGTTGATTGCATACATGACTGGACCCGTGAGTTCTTCCACTTCTACTTCTCCTGCGGTCGAGTTCTTCGCCAACAAGTACACGTTATACTGGTGGTTCGCCAACGCCGCGACAACGCCGCTACTACCGCCACCGCCACTTGAAGATTCGAGTGCGTAAAGTATCGTTGCCGTTTGAGTATCCGCCGCGTTTTGTGCGAGAAGTGTCGTGTACGCTTTCACAGGGCTCGGGTCTCCTGCCAAGTAGTCCGCGGTGAGTGCCGTGATTATGTCGCTGTCCGTCAAAGTGGCGGCGTAAGAAGATTCAATCACGCCGACGTAATATTCGGTAACGGCTTTGGCAAAAGCAAACACGCTGGTGTCAATCGTCAACGAGCTACCGGACACGTAGTCCACGTCGCGAATCTGGGTGTAAAATTGTTTTGTGTTGGTGTGTTTGGCAACCGCCGAAGCTACCGCGCTGTTGACTCCTCCCCCAGCTTCTTGATACACCCACGCGTACACGTACACGCGATTGACGTGTTCCAACAACACAGGACTCGAAGCAGCAGTTGTGGTTTGTGTCAGTGGAATACTGAAAAGGGCGCTCAAGTAACTCAATTGACCGGAAAGTGTGACGGTTGGAGAGTAGTAGTTCGCGCCCGCCGCAGTGACCGGGTCGGTTTGTGGGTTTGTGAAAACACCGACACGCACTTGACCGGGTCCGCGCGCTTGACCGGACATAAAACGCAACGACTTTTTATCCGCCGAGAACATCGGGCTGAACGCGCCGTGGATACCGGTCACGTCGCTCGGAACCGTAAACTCTTTGACGAACGCTTTGTACCCAGTGTCCGTGCTGACCGCCACAAGGACCACGGTCACCGTTTGGCCGGGACGAACACCGTCAGTCAACGACGCGTCGGTCGCGGACGTGTACTTGTAAAGAATATTCAGTTTTGTCGCGTTGGTGTAAATATCATCCGAACTTTGGTCGATATCTTCGGTGATTTTATCAACCGTCATAAAAGGCGAATAGTCAAAACTTGCTCCGAGCGTTGTAACTGCAGAGTCGAACGCCATCAAGTAAAACTTGTCCACTTTGGACCCACCGGACTCGACCACGGTGAGTCCACCTACGGGGACCACCAGCTTGTTCGTGTCTTGGTACTCGACCAAAGTCACGTGTGGGTACAGCTGGTCTGCGGGAGTTAGTGCGTTTGTCACAAACACAGACGTCTTGTTACCCGCGTTTTCGATCCACCCGTACACGTACACGTTGCGTGTGGAAATCGCGGCGTAGACTTCACCGGCGATATCAATCACTTTGTCGAGAATCACGCTAGACCCCGCCGAGAAAGACACGAGACCCGCTGTTGAGAAGGTACTCAAAGACGTACTCACCACAGCCTCGGCCGCGGCTGTGTACGCCGCGTTTTTATTGGGTAAAAGGTACGTGTACGCCACCAACTTGAGTGTTTCGTTCGCGGGGTCCAACACGTTCAAAGTGATACCAGTCAGTTCCACGTTGCCGTCAGTAGCTTCAAACCCGGCTGTGATTTCGCGAATCCCTGCTGCGTTGGGTTCCAACAAAGGACCGTGGTACACGCCGTGTGTGCTCGTGACGACGTTGACGTAGTACACTTGATCGGACACCAAGTCAATCGAATCATCTACGGAAGAAGGAACAACGATTACCGGAATACCGGTAGCCCCGTTGTTGACGATAGATCCCATACCTGAGTGAACCGCACAGTGCGCGAACAACGCGGTGTACGCCGCGTCCGCGGGAATTACCACGGTCGTGTAACCGGTGGCCGCGTCCGGCGTGAAATTGTACGGGGACACATCGTCTTCGTAGTCAAAATTGAGCGGGTGGCTGGTTTTTGCTAACCGGTTGTCGAAAATGTACGTGTGTCCCTTCAAAAACTCGGACACGTCCGGGGAGAACACGTACTTGCCAGATTCCACTCGCACGGTAATCTCGTGGGTCAGAACAGCCGCGTTGTACGCACCCGTAAAACTGTGTGTGGCCGCCGCACAAACTCGAAGTTCGTTGGGTTGCAAAGGGTTCGCGGGGCTCAAGTCGGTAATGCGCGTCACACCGCGGTTCGTTTCCGGGTTCGCCAGAATACCGGTTATCGGGTCCGACGTCAAGTACCCGTGCGTGGTCAAAACCACAAACGCGTCGGTCAGTGCACTGGCCCCTTTGTTGAAAAGGACGTCGACGTTTGCGTCCAGAGCGGTGTACTCCATGGACACGTCGCCGAACGTCACAAACAAGTCTTCGGTTTCGTTGCGAGACACGACGTCAGGGGAAACGGCTAAACGTCGGAACAGGTAACTTTCGTCTTCGGTGGTGACTAGAGCGTACACGTACACGCGCGAAACTTGTGAGACCGGGTACCCTTCCAAAGTCGTGGACAAACTGAAACTATCCATTGCATTGGTGGTTTCGTGGTACAGTCCAGAACCAACACCAGCGCCAGCGAGGAACGTAACCAGGTCGGTGACAGTCTTGTTGTCGTGAACCGACAAAACCACTTGGACTTTCGTTGCGGTCGCGTCGAGAATCAGCGGGTGTGCGTTCAAGTTGACTACACCGGAGACTTTTTGGGCGTCCAAAACAACAGCAGTTAGAGTCGCGGAAGGGTCTTCGGTGTCGGTGGTCAACGTTTGGGAAGTACCGGTCAGGGTCGGGTCTTCCAAGTTGGAGTACATGACTGCGTCCACGGAAGTTTTGGTGGCGTCGGACGTGACAAACTGAGCGTACACGTCGTACTCTTTGGAAAGGTCTAAAGAACCAGCAAACGTAAACGTGTGGTCAAACACACGCAACACTTCACCTGCAGCCAACACGGTCGAGGTCAAAGTCACACCGAGTCCGGAATCAACGCTCGTTCCGTGCGGCACCGCCACGGCTACAAACTGGGTAGGCACACTGAAAGCGCTAAACCCACGGACGTCCACGTTCACTTCGTTTCCGTTGGTACGTACCTGTTTCACACTCGCGTGGGCTTTTTCGTTGGCCGAGTTGATCACAAGAACACTCGTTTCTACGCCGTAATGGTTGGACCCAATCCCGTCGAGTTGGCTAATACCAGCAGGCCCGACGTCTTTCAGAATCACGTACACTTGGCCCGCGTTCACGTCGTCGATGTCGTACACTATGGAATTCGCCGCGTTCACGTGGTCGAGCACTCCGACCACTTTTGTGATTTGGGTTTGGATGTTTACAAAAGGAACGGACGTGGTTCCGAATAGTGCGACATCACTTCCTGCCGCCGAAAGCCGCTGGTCGGCGTACCAATGCGCCTCTTCGTCGGTGACGCTCGGGTCCGAAAACCCTACGACGGCGTAGTGCATGATGTTACCACCAAGACTCAAAGTACTCGAGATGTTCGCAGTCAGTGTGTTTTCCGGGTCGCTGTCGGTAAAAGCAATCACTTGGTTGAGAAGAAGGTCCTCCACAGACACAATCGAGTACCCGTTATGACGCCCCGCGGACTCGACCGAAACCAGTCCTAAATCGTTCTCCGCGGCAACGTACACGGTATAGTCTACGAAAGCGTGGGGAATCGTACCTGCTGTAGCTGTACCACCTAGATTATCGTACACACTAGTCATGGTTCCGGAAACGGGAACGGTGTTGTTGTCCACGTTGGCGGGAATGTGGGGTCCGAGCTGTGTCCACGAGGTTTGTTTGTTGGTCTCGAAGAAAGACTTGACGTCCGCAATAGAAAGACCGTCGATATTTTGTACGGCGACTCCGTAAACGTTCGCGCCGTACGCGTCCGATACGTTCGAACTCACGTTAATTTGAAACCCCATGTTATTTTTTATAGTATATTAAAATATATATTAAATAACATTACATGTCCGAAGCTACCAACAATCATAAGATTCGCGTGAGTGCATCTGTGCGCGACAACTCTGGAGGTACCGCGTACGCCTTTGCGCTTAACCGAAACCCGTCCATTGAGGACATCACACGGAAAATCAAACAAACCAGACTCGTACCGGCTAACATGACTCTACTGGGGGCGTTTACGTCCACGGCCACAACGCTCACCGCGGAAGTGAAAGAGTTTGTGGACTGGGACACTTTGACCGGCGCTACCGTCGCCGTCCCGTCCGGGCTTGTCAGTTACAACGACACCGCCGCGATTGTCGGTCTGTACTACGTGTTCATTTACGCGGTGGACCCGTTCAAAAACAGTACCATCATGCCACACCCTCAAAACCCGATCCCCATGACCACCGAAACCATCGAGGTTACACAACAAACACTGGGATCGTTCTTGGCTGCTGGTACAGCAAACTACGCGGAACAACACAACGGCGTGGTGGACGCGACTGTCGTACTTCAAAAGCCGTTTTTCGATTTTTACGCGGGGCGAACGGATAAACTTTACGCAAACGTTTCCGTCGACCCCAAAGACTCGGTGGTCAACGACGTGTCCGTGGTGGCATTTTCTTCCGCACAAACTCCCGGTTTGTCGCCAGACTCTTCTTGGCCAGCGTTCGCGACCCAAAAGAAGGTTATTTACAGTAACAGTGATCTCCCCATTTTCGGGGTTGAGAAAACCGGCTTGGCTGAAGTGTCTATTGACAATTTTTTCACAGACACGACCGACTCTTCCGCTACCGGCACTTCTTTTACCCAGTATTTCATTGATACCGGGTACGGTGCACAGCTTTTTTACGTGTACGTCACAATGCGCGACATTGGGTTTGACAAATGGATCGTGAAAGAGTACGTCGTGTCTGTGGGTGACTCCCCCATTCTGACGGGTTCCACCGCGGAAATTGTTGTTGTTTAAACTTTTCGTTGTGTTCAAATCGAATTTTAAAATGTATAATAAAAAGTATAAATACAAATGGTATACCCCCGAGTGAAACACGTTTCTTTCGAATCAGGTGTTGGATTACAAGTGGATGTGAGTGTGTACAGTAGTTTGGGGAACGTGACCGAATTGTACGTCGGAGCTTTCGCGCCCAGTCTTCTTGGAAATTCTCCTCCCACCGCCGCAGATTTCCAAGCTTTTGTGATTGCTAACCCAAGTTACTTTACGAACGTGTTGACTGCTGCAACAAACGTGCTTAGGTACGACCAAAAAGTGGTGTCGGCGTTGACCCTTTCTCAGCGATACACCACGGGCACGTTGGCGACCGGTGATATCGGTACGCTGGTGACCATTGCTAACGCAGCGACCCCGTGCGCCGTGTGCGTGTTTGCCGTGGACGACTCTGGCGCCATCGGTTTAGACTTGGCCGCCGTGTTTGAAGCCCCGACGGTCGTTGCTAGTTCGTTTGTTGTGTTTGATACGGTTTACATCAAACCGGGGACCGTTTCGGGTGACATTGTCGGTCAAAGCTCTGGCATAAACAACCTTGTGGCGACGTTCGAGTACAATGCCGGACCCAAATTTTTCCACGCGTTTGCGGTCGATTCCGTTTTAGACAAAAACCCTCTGACGATTCTAGGCGACTCTAGTTTGTCGTCTGCCGTCGTGTCCTTGAACTTGTCGGCGTCTCTTACCAGCGGGTCGTCTACCATCACCGTGACTAGTTTGATTAATACCACTACCAAAGAGATTGAACAAATCCCGGACAGTGGCGTGTACGTGTACATCATCGGGTCCAACCGGACGACCGGTAGTGCTACCGCTTTGAGCGGCAAGTACGACTACCAGTACGCCCAAGTGTTCCCCGTGTCCCGTGTGGTCGCCGGTTCCGTGACCAACGTGATCCAATACGCCACAACCAACGAGTGGACTTTGGACGCACAAGTCACTTACCTCGCAGGTAAAAAACAGTCTTTGTACGGTCCAACCCAAGGTTTGAGCGTGTACGGCGTATTCGACACCGACGCCGTTTCTTTCGAGCGCGTCGGTCTAGGTGGTGTGTCGTGGGTGTCCACTATCAAAACCCCTCAATGGGTCGCCGGCGATTACAAGATCCAAGGTCCAGGGACCGCACTGGCGGTTTCTGAATCGGGTCAAGGGTCCAAATTCGCCACGCTCAAAGGCGCCGGTATGACCAACGTAATCAAGTTCTCCACCGACTGGACGTTTGCGTACTGGGTCAAACACATTGGGGCAACCGGAACCGGGTCCAATGAAAGCCCCAATTTCGGCGGTTTGAGTGTTCAAGCGGGACAGGTTCACGTCCGCGTCCAACGTCAGAGCGCGACGCAGTTCAGAGTGTTTTCGCCCACTCTGGGGGCTAGCGTTTCACACACGCTCGCGACCGGACTCACCACGAGTATGTGGAACCACGTCGCGGTCACGTGGACCGCGGGTACCAAGACTTTGAACTACCTGGTGAACAACGTTTTGGCGGCTACGCACGTCAACACCGACGTCACACGCACGACGTTTGGTGCCGAGTTTTCGCTCGCTATTGCGGAGGCTATTACAGGTACCCAAACGGGCGTGTACTTTGACGACCTCCGGGTTTACAACCGCGTACTGACTTCGGGCGAGTTCCTTGCGTTGAATGACATTCAAAACTATTTCCACACGTTCGGGACTGTTCTTCCGGTCGAATCGAGGGACGCTTTGGTGACCGCCATGAAAAGTGCGAGGGTGACCGAGACCGAGACTTCTGCGACGGGGTACTCCAGCGTAAACACGACATTCAGAAACCAGCCGATGAAGTACGTGCTTGACAAAACCGGTACCAAGTTCCCCGCGACCACAGTCAATTACGTCCACGCCCACGCGATCGCGTCCGGGGCGACCCAAAACCCCGAACTGTTTGACGCTGACAAATTGGGAGTCGTTTCGGTGTTGAAACCAGCGTCCAATGAAATCCCTCATTTGACAATCCCAAACAGTTACTGGTCGCGCTTTTACAAACAATCGTACGCCGACGGTGCCGCTTTTTCTAGCGTGGCAAACATCGACTCGGTGTACGCCCCGATCGCGTTCACTACAGACGTGGACCTGACGAATGTGAAAGACTTTTTCACGGCACACCGCACCGTTTTAGCAAACAGCAACGCCGAACGGTACGCGGTAAAGCAACTAGAAGAAACCGTCTTGACCCACGCGTACGCGAACGTCGACGACCCCACGGATACCATGGTGATTACCGAAGGCGGGGAGTACCAAGTCGTGATTGTGGGGAAAGACGTCGACGGAAACGTCGGGGTTGGGCTGTTGGAAACGGGACCATCAACCACATTCAACAAGACACTTGTGTACGGTACAAACCAACATGGTGCCCTTGGTGTTGATTCGTTAGCGCCGGGTTCAACGACTGTTACTCCGGTGTTGACTTTGTCGGATCAATTGAGCAATTTGCCTTCAGGCCAAAAAATAAGTGCTATTTATACGAGCACTGATAATTTTTTTAACATATTTGAAACCATTGATATATCGGGTAACAAATCGTATTATTGTATGGGGTACAGTCAGTCTATTTTGTCATATATTACAGCCTCCGTACCTGGAGGTACGACCATAGTCAGTGTATTGACCTACTGTACTTATTTGACCGAGTTTGTGAATACAATACGAGCGAATGGGGATGACGTAAAAGCGCTGTGTGTTGGTAGGAGAAATATATTCATACATACTACCCAAGGCAAAGTGTATGGTATTGGACTAAATGGTTATAAACAATTAGCTAATGGAAATAATCAAATTACTCAAACCATTTTTGTGGAATGTTCGGATATTGCTACCGAAAAAACAAACAACAATGCGGAAGTACTATTTGTGTTAACCAGTCATATGAATGTTATGGTCATTTTTAAAAACAAAACAACTGGAAAACAATATGCAAAAGGTTGGGGGTACAATGCATGGGGTACTTTATGGGCAAATAGTGGTTCATCGTTGTGGTATGTTGATTGCACATATTTCAACAGTTATGTAGCTGATAACACGTACGAAGCGATTGACGCGTACTCCCCGAACTTTACAGGACAAACCGTGATTCAATTCAAAAAAGTTGCTGACGGAACAACCGAGTATCGGTATAGCGGTCTCTCAGGAATCCACGCGGGTAGTTCAAATGGTAGTACTAATCAACTAAACCAACCGTGCGATTTGATAAACGACTGGATAACAGCCAATCCTTCGGACGAGTTTGTGTGTTCGTATCACAACGGGTCGGCTTCGTACGGTACGAATATGTTTATACGCCACAATACCGACGATGGTAGCAAACGATTTTTTGCAGTGGGTTTGACTCTCGGAACACCCGGCGCGACTTACAATAGCGTAATCGAATTGACCCATTTGAATTACACGCCAGGAGATGCTAAATATACCATTGATGGCGTCACGTACGACCCCGTTTATTTTTGGCCTGGGGCCACAGGTTATTTCATAGGTTTGTCGTTACCTCCTGCAAGTTTCCCCGCCATTTCCACCTTGAACACGACCATCACCGCCGCGGCATTCAACGCTTTATCCGACAAAAAGCTCCAACTTTCTGGCCAAGTCGTTGCGTCAACCACTGAAGGTGCAACGACCATTTTCAAAGCTTTTGCCACCACACAACAAGGCTTGACCCCGGACCAAGTGCGTGACTTGATTAACGACCCGGTGAACGCCGCCGCGGTGTACAACGAAAGCGACTTTTCCACGATTGTCACGGTCCCCAAAGTCATGGATATTACCGGCGCGGTGTACGACAGTTCCGCCGTGAATTACGCGCACGTGTACTTGTACGGCACGGACGGCGTCAATGAAAAGCACGACGCTTTGAGTTACGCGGTACTTGATGACAACATTGGCGTATTCACAAACAAATTTATGAACCAGATCCCTCTAGCAGAAGCGCCAGCAAACCAGTTTCATTATATGATACCAGCACACCTCGGTTACTCTCTCACAGTGCTTGAAGTGGGTAGTTTCATAACTAACGACTCCACCACGTGGTTGTTTACGACACCGACAGTTGCTGGGGGGACGCTACCGCTTGTTTTTGACTTGTCAAACAACTACACGCAAATTTCGTTTTATGTAGGTATTGGTGAAGATGATATAATTGGGGGTATGCAACAACAAGCAAACAGTAACGGGGTTACAATAACCGTCCAGGTATCGAACGATAATAAAGCAACATGGACACACATGCAAGGCAAACTCAATGATACCGGTTCGTTGGTTGATATCAACAATCTTTTGATTTCGCCTGCAAGCACGGCGTATTTGCGCGTGAACAACTTTGATCTGACTGGAATGACGCACATGCAAATTTCCACTGGTACCAATGGAAGTGGTCAAAGCGACCAGGTATACTTTGTGAATACGAGCGTGACCCAGTACACGCCGCCCAACCCCATGCCGCATACAAACATATCAAACGCTTACTGGTCGCGCTTTTACAAACAAGCGTACGCCGACGGGACCGCGTTTTCGAGCGTGGCAAACATTGACTCGGTGTACGCCCCGATCGCGTTCACGGCGGACGTAGACCTAACGAGTGACCCGGCCAACGTCGCAGCCTTTGTCGCGGCGCACAGTACCGTTGTATCGAATGATCCGATTGAACGGTACGCGGTGGGTACCACTGGCGAAGAGACCGTCTTGACCCACGCGTACGCGAATATCGAGGACCCTACGGTCACGGTACCCATTTTGGAAAACTGGGTGTACCAATTGGTGGTCGCGGCGCAAGACTCCGCCGGAAACGTTGGGGTTGGGACGAGTTATAAAGTACCGTTTGTTAACTATGGATTTGGTTCTCGAAATTTGAGTACGAGCTACAAGAACTTTACCTCATATAACGAATCGTCGTACATTACGTTATCTGACAACTATGTTGGAAACCATGCTAGGGGTCCATCGCCGAGAATAGAAATATGGCGACTTGACGGAAGTAGCTCCATTTCTCAGACCATTTCATCGATATCAGGCAATGGTGCATTGGTTATGAATGATAATATTTTATTCTATGCCAATAATTCTAGACTCCATATGTATTATAGAGATTCCACTAAATCAGAGGGTTCGCAGTGGACGTTATCGAGTCAGTCGTATGTGACCTCTTCAGGAACCCTAGATTATGGGTACAATGGCGGTGTATATGAGAATACCTTTGTTTTTGCAGGAACGGGTCCGAAATTGTATATCATATCAGTGACTAACAACGGTCTAGTAAGCACGAACCCACCCACGTTTGAGGTGACCGAATTCGCGGACCCTAGCTACCTAAACTATACTTCTTATCAATCAGCTAGAATACATAAAGATACGATAGTCTTTTCAATTGGAGCAAGTGACAGAACGTTGAATTCAACAGGTATTCTTAGGTTAAAAAATAATTCTTGGTATTTAGAACATAAATACCCAGGGCTTTACGGTTCGTCTGTTGACATTTACGAAAACACGATGGTAGTCGCTCCTTGGACGTCGAACAATTCGCAGTATCCTACAAGTTCATCCGTTTACGAGAGACTCAACGGTACATGGAGTTCACAACCTACGGCAGTCTTAACGTTTCCAAGCGGGTCTGGGTTTGGAGTACACGGGTTGTCCATTTATGCAAACAATATTGTTCTAGGAGCATTAGATACCAGTAGATTTGCTTTGTTGTTTTCCAAAGACAGTAACGGTGTTTGGAATAACAGCGCGATCCAATTAGCTTACCCAAAAAATGATTCTCCATGGGTTGTGAAAATTAATAAAAACATTGTCGCGCTGGGTAGAACGGCGAGTATCATGGTTTACAAAACGGACCAGCCTACGTTTGAAACGTATGAGATAACGTCATTATCCGCCATTTCCACCTTGAACACGACAATCACCACCGCCGCGTTTAACAAAACGCTCCAGATGACGAGTGAAGTCGTTGCGTCAAACACTAAAGGTGCTAATACGACTTTCAAAGCTTTTGCCACCACACAACAAGGCTTGACCCCGGACCAAGTGCGTGACTTGATTAACGACCCGGTGAACGCCGCCGCGGTGTACAACGAAAGCGACTTTACTGCGGGAACAGCAGTAACGGTCCCCAAAGTCCTTGCGGATAACGGCAATGTTTACGACAGTTCCGCCGTGAATTACGCGCACGTGTACTTGTACGGCACGGACGGCGTCAATGCAAAGAACGACGCTTTGAGTTACGCGAGCATTGTCGCCGGGGACAACTTGCCTCATGTAGACATCACCAACGTTTCTTCGGCCGTAACGTCAGGCGTTTTGACAGTCACAGGCACGGTCTTTTCCAGTGTCGCGAACGTTACAGGCGGCGTGCGCGCGGCGGTGTTTGACCCGGCTTCGTTTGACTTGGCAGGCGCGGACCAATCTGCGCTCGCGAGCTTTGTGAACGCGAACGGAACGGACTTGTCCTTGACGACTGTCGTTTACGCCGTGGGAAGTTTCACGGACTTTTCTTTGAGTACGTACTTTTCAAACATCGACGTTGGTTACACGACCGGGTCGTTGGTGGACGGAAACATGTACAGGGTTGTGGTTGCCGCTGCAGACGCCACTGGGAACGTTGGGGTTGGGGTGGATGTCCCACCGTTCGGTACCTCTCTCATTAATTACGCGTCGTTAAGTCGCGCCACACTAGACTCTATCGGATCTGGGTGGACACAAATCAAGTATTTGCCCGGTACTTCGACCACATGGTTCCCTGGGACCGACAACTTGGAAGGGTTCCCTGGAACCGAATTTTTGTTTACCACCGGCGATTTCTCGCGTTGGCTCGTTTGCGACCAGTTCCAAGTGAATGGGGAGGAATATTCTAACGCTCTGCGTACCATTACAAGATCGTCTATTAGTGCAAGTCCGTACCAAGCGAGGTGGTATCATCGTAGTGTTCGTGATGCTCCTCATGATCCTTATATTAGTCTAGAAGACTATTCGGTGTCTCAGACAAACGGTACTATGATGTATATTGAAAACAGTATCCGCACTGCTTTAAATAGCATCCACCCCACAGGCATGTACGTGTTTGTACGGTAAAACACTTTTTTCACACAGACCGCTAACAAAAAAAATTAAAAAATCTTAAATCTTCCACCATACTCTAACATTAAGTCCACCCCTCCCTCAACACATATATGTCCCGGGGGGTCCAAAAAAAAACAATAACAACAAAAAAACATATTCCAATTTTTCGAAAATAAAACAAAAAATTAAATAATTGTTTTCGAAAAACCAATAGAACTCGTAGTAAAAGGTAAAGAATAACAATGCTTACTCGTTCAGTGGGCGAAAGATTGTATTGGCGCGTGCGTTTGTTCGAGCAACCGCCATCCAGTACTCGACGTGATTCTGCGAAACATCCAGTACGAAAAACGAAACCGAACACGAAAACGACACTGAAGGTTTTTGGCCCATCAACGGGATATCGCTTCTTTTGGTGTTCAAGACTCCTCTCTTGTGGTGGGCGTCATCTGCGGTGTGTGTCGAAGACGTGGGTCGATGTAACATGCGGTTTCGCAAACGCATGTTTGTCGCACAAATCCCGCACATATTTCGGTTCATGGGACGCACTGGCCGAAAACAAGGAACATATATGTGGGGGGGCCCTGTTTTTTCGGCAAACATGTCCCACCTACATTCGAAAACCTATATCGAGTTCGTAAAACAACACTTACCTGTATTTCGATCCTGTATTTCGCACGCGAGTCGCCGCGTACTAAAAAATAAATTTCGTGATCAATACTTAAATGAACAAGTTACTGTTTGCACTCCTTTATTTGATTATTGATATATGTTGGATAACACTGATGGCTGGACGGTTTTACAAGACCCGAATCGAAACTATACAGAAAGAAGCTATGCAGTTCAAAATCGTACCAGCCATGTTGGCGTATCTCTTGTTACTATTCACAATTTTTTACATATGTTTTCCGTTGGCGGAATACTACAAAGACAAGTACCATCCGTCTGTTGTGTTTGGTTGTGTTGGGTTGAGTGTGTACGGTGTGTACAATTTCACGAACGGTGCTGTATTGACCAACCATAATTGGGACTACATGTTGGTGGATACTTTGTGGGGAGTGTCGTGTTTCTCCTTTTTGGGTTGGGTATATCATAAACAATTTAATTCACTTTAAGCTTGTCCGGGATTTAATATAAAATAGAATGGTTAATTACGAAACGATCAAATGTCATGCTTGTTCGAAATCCCTTGACGTGGGAACCGCGATTTATATGAGATTTGATAAACCGTATTGCAAACCAAACTGTGGGAAACCGCAAACAATAACCACATTGGAACGACTAATATATTGGCAAAAGCACACTTGGAAATTATACTTGTAAACTATTTTAGTACAACGACAAAAAATGGTCATACAGCTTGAGTCCGTCACGATACATTGTGAAATATTTAATATGGTATTCTTCACTACATGCGATTTCCTTGAGTTCGCGAACGATCGTTTCTTTATACTCTTTGAACATATCGCGCGTCATCCACGACACGTTCTCGTGGTAAAATCGGTGCAACATCGCGTCGACAAATTTTGTCCACGTCGCTTGGTCCGTGAGGATCGGTGGGAAATTGAACGGGCTGACGATGTTGCCTTCGACAGTCAAACCACGGTCCGTCCGGTTATGTAAACATTCTGTCATGTGGTTTGGTTTTTTGGGAACGTCCATTGACAAAGCCAGGTTCGCGTCGCCAAACGCTTCCTCGATTTTTTGTTTCATTTGCGCCAACAGTTTGGGAATAGCCGTTTCGGTTCCTTCCCCGACCCACGAGTCCCCGTGCCTGAACTCGATCATATTGGACTTTTTGGTCCGCTTACGGACCGTGTGGTTCTCTTCGTGGTCCGCGTTGAAATAAAAGAGGTCCAGCATGGACGCAAAACTTTTCACAACTTCCCGGTACCGTTCGTCCACAGCATGTTTGTCACGGAGGTACCGGACGTCCTCGTTCCCAAAGACAATCACTTGTTGGTAATTATTTGTAGTTTCGTAAAAATTGTAAATGTTGGTAATATTGTTTGTAGTATTAACAACAGGGTCAGCTGGTGATTTGGTGGTATCGTTTCTCGCTTTACATGTTTTACGATGATTACACTTGGACTGTGCGTTGGCAAACGTTTTATGACAAAATTCACAAGTATTGGCCGGTACTTTTTTACACGTAATCAAATGGCGTTTTCGCTTGAACCTACCCATACAACTATGACAAAGTTTACATTCAAATTTTGAATCTCCTAAATCCACAAAACGAACCTCCAGTTTGTCGTCGTCGTCGTTTTTATTACCAATCGCTTTTTTATAAACATCGAGAATATTGCAAGGAATTTTTCTTTGATTATGCCGGTTCAAATTGCTTTTACAGTCCGTAGTGTACGAACACAAAGAACAATAATGTATCATCTGTTATTTTACTTAACAAAATGTTACTTACTTAAATTGTTTTTTTTAAATAGGGACGTACTAACGACAACCGGGTCAGTTATGTGTATTACAAGAGAGCGAATAATGATAATCGGGTCAGTTATGTGTATTACAAGAAAGAGAATAGTGATGTTTAGTTTATTCCTTTTTTAAAAATATTTTTATTAATTGCTTTGGAACAGTATGGAGTTCGAAATACTCATAGTTAGTCGATGACTAATGGGGGGGGGGAGGCTTTTTCAGGAGATAGGTTTCAAGAGTGTTCCATATTATTCAGATATTCTAAAAAGTTTTTTCATTGAATGAATGTTTTTAAAATATTAAAATATCGACTTTACGAGAACAGTGTGGTAATTTTATAAGTGCTTTCTCGTAAATTGTTGCTTATTTTCTCGATTGTTGCGTATTTTCTCGATTGTTGCGTATTTTCTCGATTGTTGCGTTATATTATATTATATTACATTGTTATATTATATTTAATTCATTCTCAGTAGTATTTTCTTATATGATTTCAATAATAAATAAAATGGTTTTTTTTTTGAGAATAATAAATTTTTATTTGTAACAAACGAATTACCCGGTAGTTTTACGACAATTTGGTCAGTTATGTGTATTACAAGAAAGTGAATAATGATAATCGGGTCAGTTATGTGTATTACAAGAAAGTGAATAATGATAATCGGGTCAGTTATGTGTATTACAAGAAAGCGAATAATGATAATCGGGTCAGTTATGTGTATTACAAGAAAGCGAATAGTGATGTTTAGTGTATTCCTTTTTTAAAATATTTTTATTAATTGCTTTGGAACAGTATGGAGTTCGAAATACTCATAGTTAGTCGATGACTAAAGGGGGGGGGGTCGTTTTTTTTCAGGAAATATGTAGATTTCAAGAGTGTTCGTAATTGTTGCGTATTTTCCCATGTAAATTGTTGCTTATTTTCCCATACAAGTAGGAAATTGTTGCATATTTTTGGAACCCTTGCGCCTACCGATTCAAAGTTTCGAGAATGATATATTTTGTTTGATTTGGGTTGGTGATATTAAATGTTGGTGATATTATTACTGCTTGTATTATTACTGCTTGTATTATTACTGCTTGTATTATTACTGCTTGTATTACTGCTTGGATTGCTGCTTGTAACATCAGGATCAGTGGGTGACTTGTTGGTAGCATTATCGTTTCTCGCTTTACATGTTTTACGATGATTGCACTTGGACTGTGCGTTGGCAAACGTTTTATGACAAAATTCACAAGTATTGGCCGGTACTTTTTTACACGTAATCAAATGGCGTTTTATACCAGATATCGACAGCTCTTTTTTACATCCATTACATTTAACCACATTGTTATCTAAAATAGTATAAGGTGATTCAGGGGGTTCTATTTTACACTGAATTTTTCTATTTTGATGGCGTACCAAATTGCATTTGACATGCGTATTGTAGTTACATCGATCACAGGTAAATTCGAACAATTTGTTAGGACTACAGGTTCTTTTCATTTCATTAGGATCTTCACTTTCTTCCTCATGTTGTGTTTCATTAGGATCTTTCTTCTTTTCTTCTCTTTCTTCTTCATTTTGTGTACAAATTTCATATAAACTTTTTTTCATTTTTGAAATGTCTCCTTCAAAGTATTCACGACCTAAATCTTTCTTACAAGTAAACTGCTTTGTAAAAACTGAGATTATTTCATTCTCTGATATAACAGAATCCTTCACATTTATATGTATGATCAATACACTTCCCTTAGAATACTGATTAAATCTTGTAAGTAAAGGCTGTTGAGTTCTTCCTATTTTATATATAGGTTGTTTATTATTAACAAATTCTCTCGTTTGTAACATATAAATTGCATGATTATTCATTTTAGATTTTTCAGTGTCGGGTCTTGGGTTTGGGTTTGACTTTATTTTATATTCAATTTTCTTTAAGTTGATTTCGGTTAGTAAATACGACAATCGGGTCAGTTATGTGTATTACAAGAAAGCAAATAACGATAATCGGGTCAGTTATGTGTATTACAAGAAAGCGAATAGTGATGTTTAGTGTATTCCTTTTTTAAAATATTTTTTAAAAATTGCTTTGGAACAGTATGGAGTTCGAAATACTTATAGTTAGTCGATGACTAATGGACTAGAGGGGGGGTCGTTTTTTCAAGAGATTTCAAGAGTGTTCGTAAATTGTTGCGTATTTTCCCATGTTTTACAGAATCCTTCACATTTATATGTATGATCAATAAACTTGTAAGTAAAGGCTGTTGAGTTTCTTCCTATTTTAGATTGTTTATTATTAACAAATTTTAACATATAAATTTTATATTTTTCAATGGGTTTGGGTTTGACTTCATTTTATATATTCAATTTTCTTTAAAGTTTTTTTCGGTTAGTAAATACGACAATCGGGTCAGTTATGTGTATTACAAGAGAGCGAATAACGATAATCGGGTCAGTTATGTGTATTACAAGAGAGCGAATAACGATAATCGGGTCAGTTATGTGTATTACAAGAAAGAGAATAGTGATGTTTAGTGTATTCCTTTTTTAAAATATTTTTTAAAAATTGCTTTGGAACAGTATGGAGTTCGAAATACTCATAGTTAGTCTATGACTAATGGACTAGAGGGGGGGGTCGTTTTTTCAAGAGATTTCAAGAGTGTTCGTAAATTGTTGCGTATTTTCTTGAAAAATTTAATTTACCGATTCACAAACCAAAGTTTCGAGAATGACATGTTTTGTTTGATTTGATTTTCAGTCAGTGGCCCGCGCACTGACTTGTAGTACAAAAGATCTTTGAGATATTTTGATTCGGTAATAATATGGAACTTGGGTAAGATTTGACACATTCGACGGATGATTTTCGGGAGCGCGGTGTCGATCGATTCAGGATTCCAACAATCGTTAACTCGAAATTCGACAATCCCATCTTTTTTGTCAAGTTTTCGGATATTTTGGTTTCGTTCGTGGTCTTTGTTGAAAAACACCAAGTCCAACAGATCGTTGACCGTTAGTTCGTCAAGTTTGATACCGTTCAAAAACGCAACGTCCTCGTGACCAAACCCGCGGCAACTTTTTGCGTTCTTGGTAAAATTCACGCTCAGAACTTTGTTGAAAACGTCTCGCATATCGTCGACGTCGCCTTCGAAATATCCACCGGGTCCACAGATCACGGGTTTGAAGTGTTGGTGGAAAGCTTGAACCAAAGCGCGTTCTACTTCCTGTGGGTTGGGGACGAGACCCACCACACAAATAATACGCGATTGTGCCGGGTACATTTTTTGAAGACATGCGAGCGTGTCGTGTTTGGTTGTGTGTCCGATCTTGTACCAACACTGCGGAACGGGTTGAATCAAGTATACGAGTCCCATTTTATTCTTGGTGTTACACTCGAACCCTCTTTAAGTGAAATTTTGTTTTCGTTGAAACATGGTAACGAAAACAGAATTAATTTTTGTGAACAGTTTATTTATGTTAAAAAGTTAAAAAGTTACCAAGACCATAAAATTTTGTGAAAGTAAGAAGAAGAAGGAGGTACGCTTAATGGTGGTGGTAACTTTTGTTGGTGTAAAATAGGTGTTTCGTTGCAATCTATTTGTTCATTTTTTGATTCGACAGTAGGTGTTCCGTGGATGGTTTTACATTTTCCATACATCGTGTAATATAGTGTTTGAGCTGTCATCATATCCATCTGTGTTTATTATCTTTATGATAACATTTTTTAAAATAGTCAAGTCAGTCAAACCAATCAAAAGGATGAGTAATATTTCCAGCGAGGTAAGTAATATTTCCAGCGAGGTAAGTAATATTTCCGGCAAGGTGAGTAGTTCTGTCGGCAAAAAGAGTAATTTTCCCGGCAAAGAGAGTAGTAGTTTCGGACCAACGTTCCGTCTTCCGATTACAATATATGATAATTACCATTACCAGTAGTGTTGTAATCACATCTCGAACAGATAAATACTTCACAATAATAAGAAATGATTTAGTCAAGTCAATCAGTCAAAGTCGGTCGAAAAAAAAAAGGGGGGGCACTATAGTCTGCCAGGATTCTGAATGGGAAATCAACTTAAAGAAAATTGAATATAAAATGAAGTCAAACTCAAACCAAAGACCAAAACTGAAAATCGACTTTTATACTCTAAAATGAATCATGCAATTTATATGTTACAAACGAGAGAATTTGTGAACAATAAACAACCTATCTACAAAATAGGAAGAACTCAACAACCTTTACTTAAAAGATTTAATCAGTATTCTAAGGGAAGTGTATTGATCATACATATAAATGTGAAGGATTCTGTAATATCAGAGAAAGAGATAATATCGGTTTTTACAAAGCAGTTTACGTGTAAGAAAGATTTAGGTCGTGAATACTTTGAAGGAGACATTTCAAAAATGAAAAAAAGTTTGTTTGAAATTTGTTGTCGTGAAGATGAAACACCAGACGAGAATGTTCAGGGATGTAAATCGTCTATCATTCCGGAGTGTGCTGATACACACACCAGCGACTACCTGGGAGATGAGGATGTCGTCAAGACTTTTGTCGACACATTGTGTACACGCACGGCTAACAAGAAGGATCGGGTTTCTAGTAAAAAATTGTTTGAAGCGTTCCAGTCTAGCGAATTCTATCGGCCCATTATCTCCAAGAACAATTTTCCGGCCCACTTATTCAGAATCAATTTACAGAAAATGCGAATCTCAGGCGTCTGGTACTGGACCCATCTACGATTAAACCCTCCAGTAGAGGAGTGTGCTGATACACACACCAGCGACTACCTGGGAGATGAGGATGTCGTCAAGACTTTTGTAGACACATTGTGTACACGCACGGCTAACAAGAAGGATCGGGTTTCTAGCAAAAAATTGTTTGAAGCGTTCCAGTCTAGCGAATTCTATCGGCCCATTATCTCCAAGAACAATTTTCCGACCCACTTATTCAGAATCAATTTACAGAAAATGCGAATCTCAGGCGTCTGGTACTGGACCCATCTACGATTAAACCCTCCAGTAGAGGAGTGTGCTGATACACACACCAGCGACTACCTGGGAGATGAGGGTGTCGTCAAGACTTTTGTCGACACATTGTGTACACGCACGGTTAACAAGAAGGATCGGGTTTCTAGCAAGGATTTGTTTGAAGCGTTCCAGTCTAGCGAATTCTATCGGCCCATTATCTCCAAGAACAATTTTCAGGCCCACTTATTTAGAATCAATTTACAGAACATCCAAATCTCGGGCGTCTGGTACTGGACCCATCTACAATTACCCCCCCCAGACCCATTTTATATTGGTGCATCTCAACCGTCGGATGAGATAGAATTAAGTGGTTATGAAAATGAATACGAAAGTGAAGAAGAAAGTCAATACGAAAATGAAGAAGAACGTGAAGATCTTAGTGAAGCCTGTCACTGGGGCTGTAGAAGCAGTTATGCACTTGAACAACTCTATCGGGTATCGGTGTGTTGACTTCGGTTTAAGAAATTCATGGACGGTATTTCGTCAAACACTACACTCGAAATTTTCATGAAAAGAACTTGTCCTAACTAGGTTCCGTTCACCACACGATACACACGAACTGTAACAGATTTATTTCCTGTTCATAATCTTTTTTCAATTCGGACTGGATGGCTTGTAGACGATCGTCGTTGTTATCTTTTTTATTTTTTCTAGTCGAGGGACTCCATGTTGTTATTTTCTGAATCGGTCTCAATTATAACGGGTTCTTCAACCGATTCTTCTTCTTCTTCCGCGCCACTACAACTCCCAACCAGACCGGCATGCATCATGTTGAAGACCCGTTTGGTAAACAACACGGGGTCCTCTTGCGTGTACCCGGACGCAATCATCGCGGTGTCGTACATCAGGCGTATAGTGTCTTTGACCACGCGCTCACTCAAATTGTTATTGAGAACCGCGTCGTGGATCGTCTTGACAAGCCGGTTATTCGGATTGATCTCGAGGATTTTCTTTTGTGCTTGAAACGACGACCCTTTTTGTGCCAAGGCTTGTGCTTTGAGGATACGCTCCATGTTCGCGCTCCATCCGTACTCGGTCGACACAAGGACACAAGGGACGTCGTCAGACAAACGCACAGACACAACCACTTTTTCCACGTGTTCATTGAGCGTGTCCTGAAACGCTTTACACACGGCGTTGTGTTCTTCGGTGTTGTCCACGAAATCTTTACTGGACTTGGAAACGTTGACCAGTTTCTTGCCGTTGAACTCACGCACGCGTTGTAAAACGTACTCGTCGATAGGGTCAACCATGAAAAGTACACGCTCGTGTTTGTGTAAAAACGGCGAGTGTTCCAACGCTTTCCGGCTTTCGCCAGTGATGTAATAAATAATTTGGTTTCCTGTTTCTGCTTCGGTGTTTCCTAAAAAGTACTCCTCGAACGAGATCCGTTTGCCGGCTTCGAGGTGACTACACTCAAAACGTAAGAGTTTGACGAGCTTGTCGCGGTTGGCGTCGTCCTCGTGTACCCCTAGCTTGAGACTCTGATGGAACTGTTCGTAAAAAGCATCGTACGTTTCGGGTTCCATGTTCTGGAACATATCGATACACTTTTTGACGAGATTTTTCTTGATCACGTTCATGACCCGGTTCTGCTGAAGCATCTCGCGTGACACGTTGAGAGGCAGGTCGTTACTGTCCACAACACCCGTCACAAACCCGAGCCATTCGGGCAGAAGCATGTCCTCGGTCTTTTCCGAAATCAGGACGCGGTTGACGTACAATTTCATTTTGGACTTTTTGGTGTCGTTTTTCCCAAACATATCGAACGGCGCGCGTTTGGGAACGTACATGACCGTTTTGTACTCAACCTGTCCCTCCGCACTGAAATGCTTGACGTCCGCGTACGTGTCATTGTCACCCGAAATAGACTTGTAAAACGCTTCGTGTTCCTCTTTGGAGACTTCGTCGGGTTTGCGTAGCCAAATAGGCTTTTGCGTGTTCAAGTGCGTCCATTCAAGCACGGTTTCTTCGTAAACCACCGGTGGTTCTACTGCTGAAGTAGGTTTTTCTTCTTCTGGAGTTTTTTCTTCTTCTTCTTCTGAAGTTTCATTTTCCACCAGTTTCTTTGTCACCGTCTGCAAGTATATAGGGTGTTGGATAAACTCGGAGTGTGCGCGCACGATACTGCGTAGTTTCTCTTCTTCAAAGTATTCGTGACAAGTATCCTTCACAAACAAAACAACTTTTACACCACCACCACCACATTCTTCTTCTTCTGTGATGGTGAACGACCCACTGGCTTGAGATTCCCAACAGTGGTTTCCGGAAAACACTTGGACTTTGTCCGCGACCAAGTACGCGGAGTAAAACCCCACACCAAACTGACCGATGAGATCTTCAGCAGCAGCAGCACCGTCACCAGCAGTGGTACTTCTATTAGCACTAAACTGTTTGGTACCAGAGTTGGCAATCGTACCCAAGTATTGAATCATCTCGTCGCGTGTGAGACCAATACCGTTGTCTTCGACCGTGAGTGTTTTAGCTTCTTTGTTCGCAGACACGCGAATATGGTACTCTTTAGTATCGGCGTTTTTGTTTTCAGTCAACTCTTTGTGACGCGCTTTGTCGATAGCATCGGACGAGTTGCTAATAAGTTCACGTAAGAAAATGTCTTTGTTGGAATAAAACGCATTGACAATGAGGGACATCAGCTGGTTAATCTCGGCTTGGAAAGCGAACGTTTCGGAAGTAGTAGTTGTAGTAGACATTATTCATATTGAAACAACTCTAATCTTTAAATTGTTTTAGTTAAAAAAAATGAATCTTTTTAAAATTGACTTTGTAAATATGGTCTAGCTTGCAAAGGCAGGCGTTGGCGTACTTGGAAATCTCGTCGAATTCGGCCAAGTAGCTCTTGCGGATCTTTTCTGTGTTTTCGTTCTCACGCAAGAGTCGGTGGAACACGTCGGAGCACAGAGTCACCACGAGACCGTACACATGGTTGGTGTGTTGTTGGACGATCCGCTGGTTGTGTCTGCGAAGAAGGGTCTTTTCGAACTTGGCGTCTGTGATTTTGTGCTGAAGCCACTTTAAACGGACATCGAGGTTGGTTCGGAAATCGATGTCGATGTCGATGATTTCCACGGCTCTGTAATGAACGCACTGCTGATGGTTCCAAGTAACCACTCGGATAAAATTGTTTGTGGGGACTGTGCCTTGGTTAAACACGACACCCAAGTGCCGAATGATGTGCTGAGCGTCGGGGAGCCCTTCGCAGTTGTTGCGCCCCGCTTCTTGTTGAAGATTTTGTTGACGTGCCCACTCGTAAAAGTGCGGGTTGTGGATGGTTTGTCCGACAATTTCTTTTCCGGACTTCCAAGAAAAGGGCGTGTTGCAGTTCGTGCACCACATCTGGTCACACCCTTCGATTTTGTGGATCCGCGAAGCGCATTTGGGACACGGTTTGGTCGTTGCGAGGATCAGTTCCGCGGACTGTACGTGTTCCTCGTCACACGTGTGAACGACGTGGTCTTCTTCTTCTCCTTCTTCCGTTTGGAGGCACCTGTGACACACTTTCACGCCACAAACACCGCACTGATGGTTCCGGCGCGTGACAAAGCCTCGACACTCGTTCGCGGGACACGGACACATGACGTGGGACTCTTTTTCAATTTCCCTGGTTTCTCCAAATTCCCCGGTTCCGAATTCCTTGACGTACAAAGGTTCGGGGATGATGTCCTTGAACATGATGGACAGGTACATCCCGTTGCGCCATCGGGAAATGCGGACTCGAATGTCTGACGCGTGGTTTTCGGCGAGGCGTATTTCCTCTTTGATATCGTTTTTGAACTTTCTATCGTTGGGTTTGTTATTCCCGGCGGTGATTCCGTGGGTGGCGAGGCGGACTACCAGATTGTTCGTTTTGTGAATTGCGTTCAAGTACTCCTCCACCTTGACCGTTTCCACTGCGCGACCGTACTCGACGTACATCTGTGTCTCCGGCATGAACGAGACCTCTTCATCACGGAGGCGCTTCTGGGTACTCTGTGACAAACGCTTGACGATGGTGTGCGAGACGTTTTCGCGGACGTGTTGATCTTCCCAAGGTTGTTTGCAGCTCATACACGAAATTTCAAACATACCGGACTGGTTGGTTTGGTGGGTTTCGAAACAGGTCGCGCACACTTGAAAGTCACACTTGAAAGGACAAGGGACGCGCTTACGTGAAGTATTGTTGAAAGGTTCCACACACACCGCGCAGTTTGAATAGTCCATTTGATTCTTTTTGTACATCTGCGCGTTGTTGTTGTTGTGGTTGTTACTATGTAGTATCGAAGTTCTTAAAGTGTAAATTTTTCAAAGAATCACGGCGGTGTGGGGGGGGTGGGGTTCCGAGAGAAAGAAAGAGAATTTACAAATTTCATGTCCCCTTTCAAATAATAAAATAGATGTTTTTAAAATCGACTTTGTACATCTGCTCGATGTTGTAAAGGCAGGTGTTGGCGTACTTGAAAATTTCCTCAATTTCCTTCATGTAGCTTTCGCGGATCTGTTTTGTGTTTTCGTTCACACGCAAGAGTCGGTGGAACACGTCCGAGCACAAGGTCACCACGAGACCGTACACCTTATTGGTGTGTTGCTTGACGACCCGCTGGTTGTGTCTGCGAAGAAGAGTCTGTTCGAACTTGGCGTCCGTGATCTCGTTTTGGAGCCACTGGACGCGGATATCGAGGTTGGTTCGGAACTGGACGTCGAGGTCGCGGGTTATTTCCACGTCTCTCAAATGGACGCACTTTCGGTAGGTGTCGGAAATCACACGGACAAACGTGCGCGTGGGGGCCTGCGTGTGACGAAACACGACGTCCAAGTACAGAATGACGTTCTGGGCGTCGGGGAGCCCTTCGCAGTTGTTGAACCCTAAACCTTCTTCTTCTTCTTCGGCTTGCGGACGGGGATGCTGACGCATCCACTCGTAAAAGTGCGGGTTGTGGACGGTTTGTCCGACAATCTCTTTTCCAGACGTCCAAGAAAAGGGGGTGTTGCAGTTCGTGCACCACATCTGGTCACACCCTTCGATTTTGTGGATCCGCGAAGCGCATTTGGGACACGGTTTGGTCGTTGCGAGAATTAGCTCCGCGGACTTCACGTGTTCCTCGTCACACGTGTGAACGCGGTCTTCTTGGTCTTCTCCTTCTTCCGTTTGAAGGCACCTGTGACACACTTTCACGCCACAAACACCGCACTGGTGGTTCCGGTGTGTGACAAAGCCTCGACACTCGTTCGCTGGACACGGGCACATGACACTGGACTCCCTTTCTTCCCCGAGACCCAAAGCTGCAGGTTGCGTTCCAAACTCCTTGACGTACAAAGGTTCGGGGATGATGTCCTTGAACAGGCGCGACAGGTGCATCCCGTTGCGCCATCGAGAAATCTGAACCCGGATGTCCGACGCGTGGTTTTCGACGAGGCGTAGTTCTTCTTTGATGTCGTTCTTGAACTTTTTATCGTCGATTGATTTGTTCCTGACGACGATAATCCCGTGGGTGGCGAGGCTGAGTTCGACGTCGTGCTTTTTACGAATGGCGTTCAAGTATTCGTCCACTTTGATTGTTTCCACTGCGCGACCGTACTCGACGTACATCTGTGTCTCCGGCATGAAGGCGGTTTCTTCGTCTCGGAGACGTTTCTGGGTGCTCTGTGACAAACGCTTGACGAGGGTGTGTGAGACGTTTGCGCGGACGTGTTGGTCTTCCCACGGTTGTTTGCAGCTCATACAGGAAATTTGGAACATACCGGACTGGTTTGTTTGGTGGGTTTCGAAACAGGTCGCGCACACTTGAAAGTCGCACTTGAAAGGACAAGGGACTTGCTTGCGTGAAGTCTTGTTGAAAGGTTCCACGCACACCGCGCAGTTTGAGTATTCCATTTCCGAGTTTGTTTGTTGTTGGTTGTTTGTTGGGGTACTATGTAGTATCGACATTCTTTAAGTAGTTAAATTTAAGAAGTCAAGAAAGAAGGAGAATTTACAATTTTTTACTGCTAAAAGTAGATGTTTCTAAGATTGACTTTGTAAATCCGCTCGAGCTTGTCAAGGCGGGTGTTGGCGTACTTCGAAATCTCATTGAACTCGGCCAAGTAGCTCGTGCGGATCTGTTCTGTGTTTTCGTTCTCGCGCAAGAGTCGGTGGAACACGTCGGAGCACAGAGTCACCACGAGACCGTACACCTGATTGGTATGTTGATGGACGATCCGCTGGTTGTGTCTGCGAAGAAGGGTCTTTTCGAACTTGGTGTCTGTGATTTCGTTTTGCAGCCACTGGACGCGGACGTCGAGGTTGGTGCGGAACTGCGTAGTGTCAGTGTCGCGGGTTATTTCCACTTCTCCCAAATGAACACACTTTCGGTGGGTGCTGGAAACCATCCGGACGAAATTGTTTGTCGGGGCCGTGGCATCGGGAAACACAACGTCCAAGTGCTGAATGACGTGCTGCATGTCGGGGAGCCCTTCGCAGTCGGCGAGTTGTCGGGGCTGCTGCTGTTGCTGCGCGGTGTTCTGCTGGCGCGTCCACTCGTAAAAGTGCGGGTTGTGGATGGTTCGGCCGACGATTTCCTTTCCGGACTTCCAAGAAAAGGGCGTGTTGCAGTTCGTGCACCACATCTGGTCACACCCTTCGATTTTGTGGATCCGCGAAGCGCATTTGGGACACGGTTTGGTCGTTGCGAGGATCAGCTCCGCGGACTGTACGTGCTCCTCTTCACACATGTGAATGTCGTCGTCATCTTCCGTTTGGAGGCACCTGTGACACACTTTCACGCCACAAACACCGCACTGATGGTTCCGGCGCGTGACAAAGCCTCGACACTCGTTCGCGGGACACGGGCACATGACACTGGACTCCCTTTCTTCCCCGAGACCCAAAGCTGCAGGTTGCGTTCCAAACTCCTTGGCGTACAAAAGTTCGGGGATGATGTCCTTGAACAGGCGCGACAGGTGCATCCCGTTACGCCATCGAGAAATCTGGAATCGAATGTCCGACGCGTGGTTTTCGACGAGGCGCAGTTCTTCTTGGGTGTCGCTCTTGAACTTTTTATCGGCGGGTGTTTTGTTCCCGACGACGGTGATCCCGTGGGTGGCGAGGTTGAGTTCGACGTCGTTCTTTTTGCGGATTATGTTCAAGTACTCCTCCACCTTGACCGTTTCCACTGCGCGACCGTACTCGACGTACATCTGTGTCTCCGGCATGAAGGCGATCTCTTCATCACGGAGGCGTTTCTGGGTGCTCTGTGACAAACGCTTGACGAGAGTGTGTGAGACGTTTGCGCGGACGTGTTGGTCTTCCCAAGGTTGTTTGCAGCTCATACACGAAATTTCAAACATACCGGACTGGTTTGTTTGGTGGGTTTCGAAACAGGTCGCGCACACTTGAAAGTCGCAATTGAAAGGACAAGGGACTTGCTTGCGCGTATTCTTGTTGAAAGGTTCCACACACACCGCGCAGTTTGAATAGTCCATTTGATTTTCGATTGTGTGCGTGGTTGTGTGTGCGTGGATTGTGATGGTTACTCTTTAGTGTCGGCGTTATTTAAGTTCTTTAAGAGGCGCGAAGCGCGGAGAGCGCGGAGCGCGGAGAGCGCGGAGCGCGGGATATGGTGGTGGTGATGGGTACTCTTTATAGTGTCGACGTTAATTTAAGTCGTAGTAAAAATACAATAAGGCGCGGAGAGCGCGGAGCGCGGGGGTCCGCGTTTTTTTTCTCTTGTGTTGTTCGTGTTAGTTAGGTAATTAGTGGGGGGGGGGTCATTTTTAGAATGATAAATTCAAATGATAAAACGGATCTTTGTAATATTGACTTTGTAAATCCGCTCGATCTTGCAGAGACATGTGTTGGCGTAAGTAGCAATCTCTTCAAATTCGGTGATGTAGCTCGCGCGGATCTGTTCTGTGTTGTCGTTCTCACGCAAGAGTCGGTGGAACACGTCGGAGCACAGGGTCACCACGAGACCGTACACCTGGTTGGTGGATTGTTGAACGGTTCGCTTGTTGTGCCTGCGAAGAAGGGTTTTCTCAAATTGCTCGTCCGTGAGCTCGTTTTGAAGCCACTGTAAGCGGACGTCGAGGTTGGTCCGGAACTGGGTCTCGATGTCGCGGGTTTCGACTTCTCTCAGATGGACACACTTTTGATGGTTGCTGGAAACGAATCGGACGAATAGGTCGGACGAGACTGTAAAATCGTGAAACACAATGTCCAAGTGCTGACTGACGTGCTCAAACTCGGGGAGCCCTTCGCAGTTGTTGGGGCCTTCTCCTTCGGCTTGCTGACGATGCTCACGCTGTGCCGTGTTCCGCTGACGCGTCCACTCGTAAAAGTGCGGGTTGTGGATGGTTTGTCCGACGATTTCTTTTCCGGACTTCCAGGAAAAGGGTGTGTTGCAGTTCGTGCACCACATCTGGTCACACCCTTCGATTTTGTGGATTCGCGAAGCGCATTTGGGACACGGTTTGGTCGTGGCGAGAATCAGCTCTGCGGACTGTACGTGTTCCTCTTCACACATGTGAATGTCGTCGTCATCTTCCGTTTGGAGGCACCTGTGACACACTTTCACACCACACACACCACACTGGTGTTTCCGGCGCGTGACAAAACCGCGACACTCGCCCGCGGGACAAGGGCACATGACACTAGACTCTTTTTCTCCGAGACCGACCTGTTCTCCGGCTGCTTGCGTTCCAAACTCCTTGACGTACAAAGGTTCGGGCATGATGTCTTTGAACAGGGGGGACAGGTGTATCCCGTTGCGCCATCGAGCAATCTGGCCTCGAATGTCCGATGCGGCGTTTCCGGTGAGGCGTAGCTGCTCGTCGATCTTGAACTTTTTGATTTTGTTTGCGAACTTTGTGCTGTTTTTGTCCGGGTTGATTTGGTGGGTGGCGAGGTCGAGTGTGAGATCGTTCATCTTGCGAACCGTGTCCAAATATTCCTCCACTTTGACCGTTTCCACTCCACGACCGTACTCGATGTACATCTGCGTCTCCGGCATGAAGGCGATTTCTTCATCCCGGAGGCGTTTTTGGGTGCTCTGCGACAAACGCTTGACGAGGGCGTTTGAAACGTTCTCGCGGACGTGTTCCTGTTCCCAGGGTTGTTTGCAGTTCATACAGGCAAATTCAAACATACCGGACTGGTTTTTTTGGTGGGTTTCGAAACAGGTCGCACACACTTGAAAGTCGCATGACGGACAAGGGACCTGTTTACGCGAGCTCTTGTTGAAAGGCTCCACACATACAGAACAGTCCATCTTTTGTTTATTGAAGAGGGGGTTGGAGGGGTGTGGTGTTGCTTGTCTAGGTAGAGGTAGGTGTGGTGGGGTGTTTGTGTGTTGCTTGGTGGTGTTGTACTCTTTAGTGTGGACGTTCTTTAAGTGAGTAAAATTCAGAAAGAGGCGCAGAGGGGGGGGGGGGTGGGGGGGGGTGTTGTTTTTATTGCTTGTGTTGCTCGTATAGGTAGAGGGGAGGGTCCTCTCGTTTTTTCGATTTTCTTTGTGTTGCTCGTGTTAGTATGGGGTGGTGTGTTACTCTTTAAGTGTGGACGTTCTTTAAGTGAGTAAAATGCAGAAAGAGGCGTGGTGTTTAGGGTTTAGGGGTTGTGTGTGTGTTGTTAAAAATAAATGTAATTTTCCTGTTCAGAGTACACGGGGCGGTCCGCGTCGATAAACGAGAACCCTTTGTTGGTGGTGTTCGAGCTCGAGAAAGAGTACGGTTTGACGCCTTCCGGGTGGTCGGCAAAGTACTCAAACACGCGCGTGGTACCTTCGATCACTTCAGGGGTTCGGTTTCCTTCCTGAATAACGACGGTGGGAACCACTCTAAGGAAGTCGGGTAAAGTATCCGTGGTCTGGTCGATATCGAACGGTGTTAGTGCGCTCGCGTCGGGGTGTTCCTGAAAAAGCCGCGCGCAGTGAGGACACCGGGTACTATAAAACAACGTCCGGGTCGGGATCACACGTTCCATTATTCTTTGTTTACTAACACTCCCGAGTTCGTTTTTCGTTTTTCAACGCAAAAAACAGAATGGCCAGTTGCGCCAGTTGCGGCAGTTGCGGCGGAACCGATTTGATGGACGATGCGCGTAGCGGGGACACGGTATGTACGACGTGCGGTCTCGTGACGGGGCGCGAGAACTCTCTACAGGTCTCGTACGACTACTCTGGGGAAATCGCGGTATCACCAGCAGTCTCCATAACAATCGTGCGTGTGGTCCGCGCACTGGAGCTGGAACCCGCGTCGGACTGGATCGAGTTCGTGCATCAACAAGCGAATACTAATTCTTCAGCAAAGCCGCGGAGAATGACACAACGACGTGTGTGTGAGATCCTGCTTCGCGAAGACGGTCACCTGTACGAGCGCATACGCGCGCTAGGTTTCGAGAAGATCCGTCGCCCACAACAATCTTCAACAATAATAACAGCAGAAGGACAAGGACAAGGACAAGGACAAGGACAAGGACAACAGATGTTCATACGTGACGATTACGGGCATTGGATCCGTCGTTCGGGTTTGTGTGAGACCCGCGACGAAATACGCGCGTTGAACTTGGCTTGTCAACAGACTGTGGACCGCGTGCCCGAGCTACGTTTTGTGTTGCCTCCTTTGTTTGTAGTGGCGGTGTACGCCAACATGGTTAGCGCAGACAAACAGACCTTAGCATGTATCGTGTCGGACACACAGACCCATCCTCAAAGTGTAAAACGTATTATGAAAAAAATAAAGACTTAAAGAATCTAAAAGTGTGAATTAACAATAACAAACAAACAACAAAACGAGGATTATGGACTGGTCGTCTTGTTTGGGTTTTGAGACATGGAAACTCACGGACGAGACGATAAAGCAACGTCTGATGCGTCAGGTTCGGGTGTGGTGGGGGGTGGGCCCGAACACGGCGTCGTATTTTCCGGGACCTCAGCCGGTCAGTATCGAACGAAAAGACTTGAGTCGTATAAAGCGTGAGAACGACTATTGGGTCTGTGTGAAATCGGACGGTGTTCGATTTTTGTTGGTCTTTGTGCGCATAGACGACAAGGACTACAGCGTGTTAATCAACCGCAAGCAAGACATGTACTTGCTACGTATGCAAACGGTCGGGTCCGCGTTTGACGGGACGGTGTTGGACGGTGAGCTCGTCAACGACGGGCGTGAATTTGTGGTGTACGATACGACCATTGTGTGCGGTCGTTCCGTAATCAAAGAGCCTCACAGTGTGCGTTTGGAAGCCTCGATGAGTGTGGTGGATTTCACCCGCAACTCGGACGTCGACATTCGGACGAAACTCTTTTTTCCGGTTCGGGACATGAAACGGTACGTCGAACAAATCACACCGACCATCACCCACGGGATTGACGGGTACGTGTTCACGCCCGAAGACTGTCCGGTGTGTTCGGGAACCCATTTTGGGATGTTTAAATGGAAGGAGCAGTACAAGAACACGGTGGACTTCCATGTGACGCCGCGAGGAGAAATAAGCGTCTCGCGTGGGCGACATTTACACCGAGTGCCGATCCGAGTCACGTTGGGTCACGGAATTACAACTGCGGATCTCCCGGCTATTTTGGAATCGCGTTTCGTTCGACCGAACCAATGGGAGGCACTACTCTTACGCAAAGACAAGACTTATCCGAACAACGAACTGACGTACAACAAAACGTTGTTAAACATTCAAGAGAACATTCAACTAGGGGAATTGTACCCGTGAGTTCAAGAAGTAGGGGAACCTTACCCTTGAATCTCCCCGGACTTTTGTCGGATAGGTTTTCCGACAAAGGTTAGATCATCATACCTAGGATTGTTATCAAACACGTCGATACGCAAGGTGTCGCTGACATAGTCGGGCATGCTAAAGTCACCTTCGGTAATTTTTTTTTTAAAATGATTGAAAAATGCTTGATTGCTCTTGTGATGGGGTTCGACATTCTCTTTGTAAAGACGATCGTTCTCGCGTAAAGCGTACTCGAGAACCGAGTTTGGAGGACCTCGTTCTTTACGGCTGAGGCTCAGCTTTGTGGTAACGTGTCGTTGGAAATTACCAAACTGTCGTGCGGCCGTTTCGTGCAACGCGGCTGTTTCTGTGCAATTGTAAAAGCGTATCATACTTTGGTTGAGAATAGTGAGCATACCGATGAATCCTACGAAAGTCATGACGTATCTCGAGTCGAAAAAGGATTCAAACGCACCGGTCAGGGACGATACGGACACTACGGACGACAATATAATTCCAGTGAGATTCAGATGTTGGTCCCTATTCCGCCAGTAAGTTGCCGAGTTCATATGCATCCATCGTTGTCCACCCGCCTTTTCGCCCCAACGCTTGAGTAACAATTCGAGACTGCTATTTTCCCATTTCCTTAAATGCTCCAGCTTTTCCGACTCTGTGTAACTTTCCAAAGAATCTTCTTCGTCAGACCTTTCGCGATAACTGGCGAACGCGTTATTAATCATATGTATATATTGTACACACTACAAAAATGTCCGCGAACGGGTAGACTTTTTGTTAATTAATTTTGTTTGTGTGTGTGTGTGTGTGTGGAACGCGTTTATTTAAGTATTAGACTTTTAATATATTGTAATTACAAAATGTCCGCGGGAGATATTCTTACTGACGCGGCGTTCACGAATGTCGAAATCACTGGAAATCTAATTTTTCGAGACCGTACTTTCATAGACAAGGACATGAACATCAACGCCAAAACTGTGCGTTGCGACTACATCGAGTGTCGTAATATCCATATCCTAGACGCGGTCGTGAACGATCCGTTGAATTTTTTGAATAATAACAATAATAATACCACCACTACCACCACCACCACGACCCGTGAATTTCCGAAAATAACAGATCCTCTTTCAACAAACGAGGCGCCCGGCAAAGACGCGGCGTGTCTAGGTGGTACGTACAACGAAGCGCTCGGCGATCGGTCGGTAACCGTGGGTGGAAGTGAGAACCAAGCGGCGGGGGACAGTGCAATCGCAATGGGTTCCGCGGCGTTCGCGACACACGCTCACACGCTCGTATGGAACACCGACCCGGATCAACCTTTGGAAACTACCGCGGACAAGCAGTGTATGCTAGCGAGCAGCGGGGGGTTGTTTTTTAAATTACCGTTGTCCAGTGACGTAAAGACACACCAAGTACCCGAAGGGTTTGCGTGTTGGTGTTGGGACGCGGAACTCCGAACGGTAGCTTTGAAAACGAAACAACAGAATGTGTTTTACAAGACCCGTTTGGAGACGCTCGAGCACGAGATTGCGGTGCGTATCTCTGACAACCAAGACGAAAATAATGGTGATATTCGTTTAGTCATTCAAAACCCGGACGACACTTGAAGAAGAACACACACACACAAAAAAAAAGAAAAACATTACAATTTCAAAACCCGGACGACACTTGAAGAACACACAAAGAACATATCGGCACGTAGTCAAAGAGTTCACATTCGAGTCCGCGTAAAAGAGACACCGGGTCGTTTTCGGAACACACGAGGTGATTCGTGAACCGATGTTGGCATTGTCCGCACAAACGCTGTTTTTTACTATGTTTGGTATCGAATACGTACTTGAGTTTGGGGGTGTGTTTGTCAAAGAAACGAAACAAGCTAGTGTTGAGGTACAAGGTTTGTTTCGCGCGTGTCATGGCGACGTACAACGTGTTGTGAGCGTCTTCGGAAGACCCGTTAAAGTCGTCGTGTAGACGCACGTGGTCGTACTCGGACCCTTTGGACTGATGCGCGGTCGTGATGAATACCGCGTCGTGCGTGCGGTAAAACGCTTTGGCTTGGATCCAATGGTCTACAATCGCATCACCGTACGTCTCCAAAAGGATCACTCGATTCTTCCATTTCGTGTTTTGTATCGCTTGGTGGTGTTCGTACAAGTTTTGTAACGTGTCGAAAGACCCAATCTTTTGTACGGTGATGCGGTCGCGGAAATCTCCTTCACCTTGACCTTGACCGATAGCACGGAGCCATAGGAGCTCCTGCGCGTATTGAATCTCTTTGTCGAAATTAACCACTTTTCCCAAAATACACACGTAATGGTCTTGCTGAGTGAGCTCGAACATGAGTTTTAATACATTGATGTTGAATCGACACAACGTGACCATGTTCGGAAAGTACACGTCGTTGACTTCGAGTTTCGTGTCGTGTCTGCTTTTTGTGGACGAAAACCCTTTGTGTTCGTTGTATTTTTTCTGTAGAAACGTGTTTGTGAATTGCATGAGGTCGTACCCAAAACGAAAGGATATCGACAAGTAATGGAACCGTTTTTTTTCTTGGGTGCTGTGATTCTGGATGTACTCAAACGGGTTTCCGACATGCCTGAACCCGTAAATCTTTTGGTACACATCCCCGACGAAGAGCCGTGTGGCGTGTGTTTGTCGGAGCACGATATCGAGGATACAATCGGTACAATCTTGTACTTCGTCCAACATGATGACGTCGTATTCGTGCAACGTGGGACGAGACATCTGGAACAATTTGAGGTACGCGTCGTGCGCCACTTTAATGTTTTCACTTTCGAACATACGGGCCCACAAGGTTTGTGTTTGTTCGTTCTCTGCCGACGGTTCCAATGTGTCCGAGCTACAGTATCGCCCAAACTCGTTGAGCACAAGGCGGGTCTTTTCGTTCACGGATGCCATGCCGAGCAACTCTTTCACATGTTTCAGGCTGAGATTCCCTACGTTGGTCACGGGGACGTGCTGTAGCGCCAACGCGTGAATGGTCGTTACGTGAACGTTCGGAAGGGACTCGAAACGTTTTTTGCTCTCGTCCGCGAGCAGTTTGTTGTACGCGAGGTACAATATTTTTCGTTCGGTCCATCGTTGGGCGTAATGAAACAGGGTGGTGGTTTTGCCGGTACCCGCGTACGCTTGGACCATCACGATTCCACCGTCGGGTTCGGTGTTTACGACCCGTCGTTGTTCGCTAGTGACCCTGTCGTGTTTTGAACTGTTGTTGCGTTTGAACCGTTTGACGAGCTGCGATCGAACGACGGACTGAAAAGGGTCCTTGAAACGTTGAGTCCAGTATTCGATGTCTTCGTCCTTGTCGAGCGAACGCTGGTACCGGAAGATACGACTCGGGTTTATTGTGGGTGTTATTCCGACAGGAACTAACGGCGAATTTAACGCATTCATTAAAGGTCCGCGCACGCGATCCGCCACACGTTTGCCTTCCTTGCTCACACACTTGAACCGCGCCAAGTCCGCACATGAGAGCTCGTTCAGTATCTTGTCAGTCATTTCGTAAGGTAAATTTTGAAGCAACATCTTTTTTTTTACTTTAATTACAAGTAATTACAATACTAAGCGTAACATTTCCTTAAATAAAATGCGTGTTACCAGTAGAGTCTACGATATATTCAATCAGATCGTCGTCGTTAAGCATCAAACATCTTACATGGATGTCAAATAACACACTCAAAGAATTCAATGCGTTATGAGAATACCGTTCGTCCAACGCCAACTCGATCAACTTTCGTTCAATCATCCGATCAAACGATTGAAGCGTCAGACTTTCTTTGTACCACATATTGTTTATCAAGAATTCAAACAGTTTGTCGAGAACGCGACGGTTATCACCTGGTGTTGAGAACACTTGGTCGACATAATCAGCCACTTCGCGAGCAAACTTTTCCACCTTTTTCGCGATTAAATCTTCGTGTTTTTCAATTAAAACGGTCCGAATCGTGTTGTGAAAGCGTGTCAGGTTCGATTTCCCACAGAGACTCAAATGGACAATGTCCGCTGGGTCCCCCACGTGTTGAAGGATACACTCCAACATGTTGGGTTCGTCCAACACTTGATTGTACAGTTCGGAATGAGCTTGGTAACGTGTCAACATTTTTAAACTTGTTTGGTTTACTTTCTTGTCTCTGTTAACTTGTCTCTCTCTTTACTCCTATATGGTGACGCTCTTTAAGTGGTTTCGTAAAAAAAACCGTCGTATGGAAGGTCACAAGTCACAAGTCACAGATTACAAGTCACAAGTCACAAGTCGCAGGTTACAAGTCACAAGTCACAGGTTACAGAGGAAAGGAAGTTTTTGGGTCGCGAGCTTTTTATTAATCATAGATTCCAGAATTATCTATATATTCAACCAGGTCGTCGCCGTCAAGCATCAGGCATCTTTCATTGCCGTGGTACCTCAAACATCTTTCATGGATATCAAATAGCACACTCAACGATTCAAGTGCGTTACGAGAATACCGTTCGTCCAAAGCAAACTCGGTCAACTTTCGTTCGACGATTCGATCAAACGAGTGAAGAAATATCAAACCCTCTTTGTACCACATGTGATTGTCTTTCAGAAAATCAAACAGTTTGTCGATAGCGCGACTTGCCGTGAGCGTGTGGGTTGCTGAGAAAAACTGGTCGACATGAACAGCCACTTCGCGAGCAAACTTTTCCACCTTTTTCCCGATTAAATCTTCGTGTTTTTCAACTAAAACGGTCCGAATCGTGTTGTGAAAGCGTGTCAGGTTCGATTTCCCACAGAGACTCAAATGGACAATGTCCGCTGGGTCCCCCACGTGTTGAAGGATACACTCCAACATGTTGGGTTCGTCCAACACTTGATTGTACAGTTCGGAATGAGCTGTCGACATTTTTGTTTCTTCTTAACTTGATTGCACTTGTCTACTTGTCTTTCTCTTACTACTATATGGTGACGGTCTTTAAGTGGTTTCGGGTTTAGAAACCCGTCGCATGGAAGGTCACCGGTCACAGGTCATATGGTGGTTTCGTCGGAAGATCGTACGGTCGTGGCACACAGGTCACAGAGTAAAGGAAGTTTTCGTCGCGAGCTTTGATAATTTACCAGTAGAGTCCTAATAGATAGATATATTCAACCAGATCTTCGTCGTCGAGCATCAAACATCTTTCATAGATATCAAATAACACACTCAAAGATTTCAGTGCGTTCTGAGAATACCGTTCATCCAAAGCAAACTCGATCAACTTTCGTTCAATCAGCCGATCAAACGATTGAAGTTGCATACCCTCTTTGTACCACATATGATTGTCTTTCAGAAAATCAAACAGTTTGCCGAGAGCGTGACGGTTATCTGAGAACACTTGGTCGACACAAACAGCCACTTCACGAGCAAAGTTGTCCACCTTTTTCTCGAAATCTTCGTGTTTTTCAAGTAAAACGGTCTGAATCGTGTCGTGAAAGCGTGTCATGTTCGATGGACAGCTACTCTTCAAATGGACAATGTCCGTCGGTCCCATGTGGTGAAGGATACACTCCAACATATCGGGTTCGTCCAACACTTGATTGTACAATTCGGAATGAGCTGTCGACATTTTTGTTTCTTCTTAACTTGTTTGTCTTTTTTTAACTTGATTGCACTTGTCTACTTGTCTTTCTCTTACTCCTATATGGTGACGGTCTTTAAGTGGTTTCGTCGTTAAAAACTCCAGACAGTCGTCTCTTGTCTACTTGTCTTTCTCTTACTCCTATATGGTGACGGTCTTTAAGTGATTTAGACGGAAGGTCGTTACGGTCGTGTCACACAGGTCACAGAGGAAATGAAGTTTTGGGTCGCGGGCTACTTAGTAGAGTCCGGATGGAGTGATGAATTCAGCCAGCTCTTCATCGTTGAGCATCAAACATCTTTCACGGAATATCATTCTCAAAGATTTTAGTGCGTTATGAGAATACTCCAAATCAAACTCGGTCATCTTTCGTTCAATGATTCGATCAAACGAGTGCAGTTGCATACCCTCTTTGTACCACACATTGTTGTTTTTCAGAAAAACAAACAGTTTGCGGAGCACGGGACGGTTATCGCCTATTGTTGAGAACAGTTGGTCGATATAAACAGTCACTTCACGAACAAACTTGTCAAAATTTTTCTCGATCAAATCTTCGCGTTTTTCAAGTAAAACGGTCTGGATCGTGTTGTGAAAGCGTGTCATGTTCGATGGACAGATACTCTTCAAATGAGCAATGTCCACCGGATTCTCCATGTGGTGAAGGATACACTCCAACATGTTGGGTTCGTCCAACACTTGATTGTACAGTTCAGCTGTCGACATTTTTACTTGCTTTTTTTAACTTGCTTGTTTTTAACTTGCTCTTGTCGCTCTTACTACTATAGGGTGACGCTCTTTAAGTGGTTTCTTCGTAACCGTCGTCGTATAACGCGAGACTGCGACCCCGTCGTCGTATTTATTGTAAGTGTCCAGTGTAAATAAGTTTTCTAGTCATGTCACAGAGTAAAGGAAGTTTTCGTCGCGAGCTTTGGTAATATTTTTCAAATAAAATAAGAGTTGCCGTTGGAGTCTATGATATATTCGACCACCTCGTCGTCTTCAATCATTATACCTCTGACATGGATATTGTACAACAAACCCAAATAATGCAGCGCGTTATGAGAATAACGTTCATCCAGAGCCAATTCAACCAACCTTTGTTCGATGGTCCTATTGAACGATTGCAGATTCGTGTTTTTTTGGTACCACATATTTTCCAGCAGAAATTCAAACAGATTGTCGAGAGACTGACGGTTATCACCTGGTATTGATAACACTTGGTTGACATAAACAGTCACTTGGTGAGCAAAATTTCCCAACTTTTTCTTGATGAAATCTTCTTGTTTTTCAAGTAAAGCGATATGGATCGTGTCGTGAAAGCGTGTCATGCTCGGTTTCCGTGGACAACAGATGCTCTTCAAATGGACAATGTCCGCCGGGTCCCTCAAGTGTTGAAGGATACACGCCAACATGTTGGGTTCGTCCAACACTTGATTGTACAGTTCGCCACGAGCTTGGTAACGTGTAAACATTTTTTTAAAGCTTGTCTTTTTTAAACCCCTGACGCTCTTTAAGTGGTTTCGTAACCTTCGTTAAACAGTCGTTCCAAGTCGTGTTGTGTATACTTCATCATATTAACCCCTGTTTTCGGGGTGAGTTCGAGGACCGGTACATCGCCGTAGTCGTACGATTTCGAATCGAGAAAGATTCTAAACAGTGTTTGTATGTATCCGTGAAAAGTGGAAAAACAGGTGCCCGTAGCGGTAAGTGCCATCGCGCGATGTACGATATTTTGTGCGTGAATAAGGATTTCTACTTCTTTTTCAGGGAAGTACGTGTCGACGTACGTCCGCGTGAACGCTAACGGGAAGTTGTCCGTAACAAATCCGTCGACGTACGTTTTACCTTTGTATTGAATGTGAGGGAAGAGCAACGGCACGCAACACGATATTCGTAACGCGTCAATCACGGACATGTGTGGGTGTAAATGGCGGTGAAAGTACTCGCTACGTTGTGTATCGAGACACGTTCCAGTGACGACGAGGTCCACGTCAAAACGGGTATGTATTTCACGAAACGTCAACAATTGCCCGTCGCATTTCTCCTTGAGTAGTGTTTCGATGAAACGCGTTAAAGGTTCTTGGGACGCCGCGCCAAACCCGACGAGTTGAATGTCCGGTGTAATCAGTCCCGTGTCCGGCATCACGCGCAACAACTCAAGGGGCTCGTATCCCACCGCGAGCAACGCGCCGATAATTGCGCCGACGGATGTACCCGCAATCACGCGATACTTGTTTACTTTTTTGTGCAAGGCGCCTAAATGTAAAGCGCCAAAGACGCCCCCACCGGACAATACGAGAACATTCATTTTTGTTTATTATTTAATTTACAGACTGGCTCTTTTTATGACATCTTTTTCGCGGGTATCACGCAGCGCGTACATCCGGTCCATCACCGACTTGGCCGTGTCCTCTTTGCCGTTAAAGACTTCGGTGAGTACCGAGAGAACATTCTCTTTTTTTAGAGCGGACATGGTTTTTCGAGTAGACAAGACCAAACACTCGTTGTCGCCCAAGTCACATACGGTCTTGTCGTGGTTCTTCAGGTACTGTGATATAACGTCTGCGAGGTTCTGTTTGCGCTTGCGCTTGTCACGCAAAATCTTTTGTGCCGCAGAGAGCTCGTCCTCTATACGAACCCACTCAATCACCGCTTGTTTGAATTCATGAATATCCGATTCGACGTGTTCTTCCCGAGTCGCACTACTACAATCGCTCATTATATCAATAAACACGTATTACGCTTAAAAGCCTTTTTTAATTTTTTTTTAAAACTCTAAATTGGCCAGAACGACGTCGGTCACGGTATCTTTGACTTCAAAGACGTAATTCCCCGCGGTTACGTTTCCGGACACGTCAAACGTTACCACTGCGCCATAATAATATCCACCCGGGATTTCGCTCGAGTAGACCGTGATATTGTCACGACTTTGGTCTTTCACGTACACGCGTAAGGAACCAGAAGACTCGCCGGACAATAACGGACCTTGCATGGTGACGTTTCCTTCGACAAAAGTCAACGAAAAATCGCTCGAAGACGGGGTGGTGAACTCAATCACTGTGAAATAATCGGGACTCCCTATGTTTGCAGTGTACGCGGTACTTGGCTCCAACCCTATAATGCGTAACGTGTCCAAGTGTACATTGGTTTCGTGAATAATAGTATCGTTAGCGGATGGTGTGATTATGACCCTTACACTCGTCCCTTTTTGTAAATTTCGAAATACGATTGTCGCGTCGTTCGCTGAAACCATGGTGAAGGCCGGTTCAAACACATTCAAGCCTTCCAAAAGATCCATACGTTGTTTGAGAGTATGTATATTGTACTGGGTAGAGTGAAGGGCGGCTTCGACATTATTAAACACGACTTGTAAATTTGTGTTAATGGTTGGTAAAATTGCTTCTAAAGTCTCTACGTTCCCTCGGATGGAAGTGGAATTTTCCAAACCCGAAAGATACTCTGAAAGGTTGGTCGCACTTACTGGGACAAACAGACTGTCCAAGTTACCCAGCTCGAGTTCGATAGTTGCTACATTACCTTCCAAAGTCTCTACGTTCCCTCGGAGGTTCGTTGAACTGTCCAAGTTCAAAAGATACTGTGAAAGGTTATCCACGCTTGCCGGGGCAAACACACTGTCCAAGTTACCCAACTCGAGTTCGATAGACGCTACGTTGGTTTCCAAAGTCTCTACGTTAGCTTCCAAAGTCTCTACACTGGTTTCCAAGTTACCCAACTTGAATTCGATAGATGTTACATTAGCTTCCAAAGTCTCTACGTTAGCTTCCAAAGTCTCTACACTGGTTTCCAAGTTACCCAACTTGAATTCGATAGACGCTACATTGGCTTCCAAAGTCTCTACGTTCCCTCGGAGGTTCGTTGAAGTGTCTTCCAAGCTCAAAAGATATTCCGAAAGATTGGCTGCGTTTACTGGGGTAAATAGAATGTCCAAGTTACCCAACTCGAATTCGATAGATGCTACATTACCTTCCAAAGTCTCTACGTTCCCTCGGAGGTTCGTTGAAGTGTCTTCCAAGCTCAAAAGATATTCCGAAAGATTGGCTGCGTTTACTGGGGTAAATAGAATGTCCAAGTTACCCAACTCGAATTCGATAGATGCTACATTACCTTCCAAAGTCTCTACATTACCTTCCAAAGTCTCTACGTTCCCTTCCAAAGTCTCTACGTTCCCTCGGAGGTTCGTTGAAGTGTCTTCCAAGTTCAAAAGATACTGTGAAAGGTTATCCACGCTTGCCGGGGCAAACACACTGTCCAAGTTACCCAGCTCGAGTTCGATAGATGCTATATTACCTTCCAAAGTCTCTACATTAGCTTCCAAAGTCTCTACGTTGGTTTCCAAAGTCTCTACGTTAGCTTCCAAGTTACCCAACTTGAATTCGATAGATGTTACATTAGCTTCCAAAGTCTCTACGTCAGCTTCCAAGTTACCCAGTTCGAGTTCGATAGACGCTACATTGGCTTCCAAAGTCTCTACGTTCCCTCGGAGGTTCGTTGAACTGTCCAAGTTCAAAAGATATTGTGAAAGGTTATCCACGCTTGCCGGGGCAAACACACTGTCCAAGTTACCCAGTTCGAGTTCGATAGACGCTACATTGGCTTCCAAAGTCTCTACGTTCCCTCGGAGGTTCGTTGAAGTGTCTTCCAAGCTCAAAAGATACTGTGAAAGGTTATCCACGCTTACCGGGGCAAACACACTGTCCAAGTTACCCAGCTCGAGTTCGATAGACGCTACATTGGTTTCCAAAGTCTCTACGTTCCCTCGGAGGTTCGTTGAAGTGTCTTCCAAGCTCAAAAGATATTCCGAAAGATTGGCTGCGTTTACTGGGGTAAATAGAATGTCCAAGTTACCCAACTCGAATTCGATAGACACAACATTGGCTTCCAAAGTCTCCACATTACCTTCCAAAGTCTCTACGTTCCCTCGGAGGTTCGTTGAAGTGTCTTCCAAGTTCAAAAGATACTGTGAAAGGTTATCCACGCTTGCCGGGGCAAACACACTGTCCAAGTTACCCAGCTCGAGTTCGATAGACGCTACATTGGCTTCCAAAGTCTCTACGTTCCCTCGGAGGTTCGTTGAAGTGTCTTCCAAGCTCAAAAGATACTCTGAAAGGTTATCCACACTTGCCGGGACGAATACACTGTCCAAGTTACCCAACTCGAATTCGATAGACACAACATTGGCTTCCAAAGTCTCCACATTACCTTCCAAAGTCTCTACGTTCCCTCGGAGGTTCGTTGAAGTGTCCAAGTTCAAAAGATACTGTGAAAGGTTATCCACGCTTGCCGGGGCAAACACACTGTCCAAGTTACCCAGCTCGAGTTCGATAGACGCTACATTGGCTTCCAAAGTCTCTACGTTCCCTCGGAGGTTCGTTGAAGTATCCAAGCTCAAAAGATACTCTGAAAGGTTATCCACACTTGCCGGGACGAATACACTGTCCAAGTTACCCAACTCGAATTCGATAGACACAACACTGGCTTCCAAAGTCTCTACGTTGGTTTCCAAAGTCTCTACACTGGTTTCCAAGTTACCCAACTTGAATTCGATAGATGTTACATTAGCTTCCAAAGTCTCTACGTTCCCTCGGAGGTTCGTTGACGTGTCTTCCAAGCTCAAAAGATATTCCGAAAGATTGGCTGCGTTTACTGGGGTAAATAGAATGTCCAAGTTACCCAACTCGAATTCGATAGACGCGACGTTGGTTTCCAAAGTCTCTACGTTCCCTCGGAGGTTCGTTGAAGTGTCTTCCAAGTTCAAAAGATACTGTGAAAGGTTATCCACGCTTGCCGGGGCAAACACACTGTCCAAGTTACCCAACTCGAATTCCAAAGTCTCTACTTTCCCTCGGAGGTTCTTGGAAGTGTCTTCCAAGTTCAAAAGATAATCTGAAAGATTGTCCACGTTTGCCGGGACAAACACACTGTCCAAGTTACCCAACTCGATTTCGATAGTGTCTTCCAAGTTTGAAAGATATTCCGAAAGGTTGGCCGCGTTTGCCTGAGAAAATAGAATGTCCAAGTTACCCAATTCGAATTCGATAGATAGTACACTGGTTTCCAAAGTCGCCACGTTCCCTCGGAGGTTCGTGGAAGTGTCTTCCAAGTTTGAAAGATATTCCGCAAGGTTGGCCGCGTTTGCATGGGTCAATAGAATGTCCAAGTTACCCAATTCGAATTCGATAGATAGTACACTGGTTTCCAAAGTCGCCACGTTCCCTCGGAGGTTCGTGGTGGAAAGATACTCCGCAAGGTTGGCCGCATTTGCTTGGGTCAATAGAATGTCCAAGTTACCCAATTCGAATTCGATAGACGTGTACTGGGTTTGTAAGTCATCGACACTGTCCTCTAATTCTACCAGTGCATACTGAATCATAATCACATCACCTGATATGAATCTCACATTACTTTCCAACGCATTTACATTACCTGTTAACCGAACATCGAGGATGTTCACATTGTTGCTTATAATGTTACTAAAAGTATTGAGTGTATCGTTCACCAACACTTCCACCGCATCACTATAGTCCAATTCAATAGTAGATGAAACGAGTGCCGACGTGATCCGACCGGTTTCTCGGTCAATAAGGTCAATGTTGTTGATATTTATATTATTTTCAACACGAAGATCGGAAAAACACGCATCGGTCGGAATTATCATTTAACATTATTGCCATGTTTTTTTTTCTTTTTTATCACCCAAAAGTCGTAAAAAAGAAAAAACAATTAAAAAAAGGCATGGGAGAGGGGGGGGGAGGGGGGGGGGCTATTATTAACCCAATAGGGGAAGGTTCAACAAAACAAGAAAACAAAAATTAAAAAAGGTAAAAAATTTACTGAATGGGCTTGCGCGTGGGGTCGGGATCGATGGTGCTGTTCATCCAAGGTCCAACGGAGGTTTTGGGAATGTGAGGGTCCTCGCGGAAAGAATGGTTCGCATTACGAAGGCTGGAATGAATCGAATCGATACCGATCTTTTGTTCGGCGGTTAGAAAGTTGATTCCCTGCAAAGGCGCGAACTCAAACCCTGCGGCGGGACCCCCATTTCCAGTGGTGTCAGTAGGCTTTTTAGGAAGTAGATTCGTAGAGACCCCATTACCAGATCCGCAACTTCCGGTGGGCCGCTGTTGCTGTTGCTGCTGGCGGTAGTCGTTTCCGGTTTCTTCGACCGGAGAAGGTTGGCTATCCACGAACATATGTTCCTTCTGCGCAGAGCACTTGTACACCATATACGCGGCGTAAAGAGCCACAACAACAATGAGCATGTCGATAATAGACATTTTTGTTACCTTTTCAAGAAACTTCATTTAATATAATTTATTACAACTTATTTTTTTTTCAGACTCAAACCCCAGGTGGTGGGGTCACGGTGTCTATATCCTCGACGATTGAAGTACTAGACTCATCGTCCTCGTCGGGGAACAAATACCCGGAATAGACCGTCTTGGGTTTTTCTTTCGGGTACGTTTTTAACTGTACGACATTCCAAGAGAGTCCCCATCGCGTGGCTGTAAACCACAAACCGGACAAATGCAAGATACACCGAACGGACGTCCCCGCGTCTATGTGCGTGAGTTCGGTTAGTTGGTTCTTGGCACTATCGAATACGTCCACTTTTGGGGGAACGCGTAGTCGAAGAACGTTTTTCATAAGCACACTAGACATCTGTCCGACCTCCACGAATGTGTCGTCGATGTTTTTATCGGGAAACCATGTTTCTCTATTCGCCTTGATTAGGGACACCATTGCATGATCTACTTGCTTAATCGACTCAATAAACTCTGTGTTGGAACACGTCATGTCTGCGAATGTCATAGGTTCCAGACTTAAATCGGCGTTCAACTTCAATTTAGGCGTCTGAATCATGATGCGCTGTTTCTCCTCTCCGGTGAACAAACTGATTGCATAGTGATCCTTTGTCTTTTTAGGAGTTCCGAACGCAAGCGACTCAATTTTCAAATCTTCGAGTGGGGTAATCATTTTACTCATATAACATGGTTTGTCCTTAAATGATTTTTTTTATGCTATTATATAATATAAAATGTTATCGCTATTTAAGTCAAATACGCAAAAAAACAAAAATGTAGGCCTCGGTGGCGCGTTGGTGACGGCTAATAACGCACGCAAGATGCGCGAACAGAACGCTCGTAACAAGTTGAACTTTTCGGCGAACGTTGGTGGTGGTGGCGCGTTGGTGACGGCTAACAACGCACGCAAGATGCGCGAACAGAACGCTCGTAACAAGTTGAACTTTTCGGCGAACGTTGGTGGTGGTGGTTATAACAACAACAACAACAACGCGCTCAAACGTTTCGCGGGCGCGAAAGGGATTGTCAACTTACGCGCGTACAATAAGATGACTACCCAACGTAACAATCTTATGAATAAGAATCGCTTACTGTTTTTCAACCAGAACAACAAGAAACCTTTGCTCGCGTTCGTCCCCCAAAAGCTTCGTGATTCCAATATTTCCGCGCTTGGGAAAATTCTCGGGCGTGATTATGCGTTTCAGGCCAATGGGCCTATGGGTCCCGGTCATTACAACAAACAGTTCGTGTCTCAGCTCATGATACCCAACAATCCTCTTATTCCTGGACCGATTGTTCCTGGTATTGGTCCTGGCCCTGGTCCTGGCCCTATTGTCCCGTTCGGAGGAGGTGCTTCAAATAACAACAACAACATTCGGAGGAGATGTGCCGAACTACTGCGCGAAAAGGCGATGATCGAGAAACAGCTTCGCGAACTTGGATGCGATTCAAAAAACGGTCGGTAGGAGATTCACAACAATGTATTTTTTTAAAAATACGTAAATCACAGGTTATATCTGAAATAAATAGATATAAGTGTGGATCTCTGAAAAGTCTTACTCCTGTGGTGCCTTACAACAAGCCATTTAGCCCTGTTGTAGCACCGTTAAAACCATTAAAACCTTTCAACAACAAACCATTAAAACCTTTCAACAAAAAACCGTTAAAACCATTTAACAACATCAACCCATTAAAACCATTTAACAACATCAACCCGCTAAAACCATACAACAAAAAACCGTTAAAACCATTAAAACCTTTCAACAACATCCCATTAAAACCATTTAACAACATCAACCCATTAAAACCATTTAACAACATCAACCCGCTAAAACCATACAACAAAAAACCGTTAAAACCATTAAAACCTTTCAACAACATCCCATTAAAACCATTTAACAACATCAACCCATTAAAACCATTTAACAACATCAACCCGCTAAAACCATACAACAATCCGATTAAACCATTTAGCCCCGTATCGCCTTCTACTTACAACAATCCGGTTAAACCATTTAGCCCCATATCGCCTTCTACTTACAACAATGACCCGTTAAAACCAAATAACAATAATGACCCAATTGTGGTAAATAAGCCCCAAAAGCCGGTCAAGAAGAAGCCCCAAAAACCGGTCAAGAAGAAGCGCAAAAAACCGGTCAAAAAGAAAGCTCCTCTTCTTCCTAAAATATATATCCGTATTATTCGTGAAAAAACAGTTGAAAAAAAAACAAGTAAATAGAATAGAAAATGAACGAAGTTTCACAAGCGGTTCTGTATCTGAAAAAGAGTCATGTTGATAAAAAACGCGACGACAAACAAATTTACAAAACAATCATCATAGACGTATTGGCTCATATACGCAAGAAGGACGACGTGGGACGCAACAACATGACGTACCGTGTGCCTTTTATCGTGTACGGGAACCCTCGGTACGATATTAACAAAGCGATGTATTATATTATGAAAGAGCTCGCGCGCTGTGGTCTTGTGGTGTTTCCGTACGAAAATAACCACGTGTACGTCGACTGGTCAATGTTAAACAACAAGGAAAAACACGAAAAGAACGAAAAAAACAACAACAGAGGGAAAATGGTACGGTTTGAGAAAACGTAATAAAAAAAACGCGTCCATAACCTTATTAAAAAATCCTTCTTATTTTTGTAAAATGAAGAACATATCTACGCGGGATATGAATCTGGGTATTGTGGTGGAAGCGAAGCAGCAGTATACCAAACAATTGATAAATGTGATGAGACCAATCATCTACGAACGTTTGTTTGATATATACTCTGAATCCATCGAGAAGTGTGAGCGAAAAGATGATCTGTTGATATGTTTTCAAAACGAATTACAACAAGTCCCCAAATGGAACTCGGACGTGATTAAAGAAGCGACCGCTAAGATTGTGGACTCGTGTTCGTACATCAACGACCTGATCACCGCAGTGTTCTTGAGTAACGTACGTATTCTGACGTCCGTGAAGATGAATTCCAAAAAGCGCCAAGTGAAGTTGGTGGTACCCACGAACGAAACGTTCGTTCACAAAGTGTACGTGAACGTGTCCAAAAGTATTTACAACGATCCGTTTACGTTCAGTAATAAGCGATATGGCGGAAACGTTCTCCGGAACATGCACGATGTGTTTCCTTTGATTGAGCTTAGTATAGAAGACACCGTCCGCGACATGCTTCCTATTAAAAATATATTAGAGTCTTACCTGGGCGATACAATGAGTGATTCCGAATCGGAACCCGACGAATCAGAACCGGAAGAACCAGAAGAACCGGTAGAACCGGAAGAACCGGTAGAACCAGAACCGATAGAACCGGTAGAACATTTGGACCACGACGCGGAATCGGAATCGAACGACGAATCAGAAAAACCACCGGAGAATGGTGGTGGTGGTGGAAGTAGTTTCTTCGAAAAACCACCGGAGATCAAAGAGATTCCGGTGAGTAATCCTAAGAATAATTTTGTCGGACCAGAAAAAACTACGTCGTCAGACCCTAAAGTGACAAGGAAGGCGTTTTTCGATGACATCGACGACTGATAGAACTAATTTAAGAAGAATAAAAAATGCGTTCAAATGTCGTAGAACAGATGGTCTTGGGTTATTGGACGTTCGGTACGAAACTCGGTAGTGTATTGTTCTATCGTCGAGCATAATAAACGTATACGCGTAGCAAACTCTTGTACTTTAGATTTCTTGATTGTGCAGACGCTACTTGCTTTGTTATACCCGAAACACGAAGTTACTTTTGTACCGTCTGTGTTTATGTAGTCGTCCGGGTTAAATCGCACAAACACAACCGGTGTGTGTCCGAAATCCTGGTACAACTCACACAAACGCTTGTTGTCACACGTGGTGTCGTACGCTCGGTGTTGGTTTTCGTCGATTTCAACAATCAGTATATGTGTTCCGAAATTACAGTACATATCCGGACGCCGCCGCCGCCGCCGCCGGTAAAAGTGTTTACGTATCGGTGAACAACAAGTGAGACTTTTTATTTTTTTTAAAGACCTTTTTTTTATAGTACATCTTCAACGGGAATAACGGGAACATCAACTGGTACATCTTCAACGGGAACAACGGAAGCGGGGACAACATCTTCAACAACGACCTTGGGTTTGTCCTGTTTGGGGTAGTGACACTTGAGGTACGTCTGCATTTTGAAATAGTGAACGGTTGTTCCCGGTTCCAATTTGAATAGTTTACCGAGATCATCGTCCACGCGGAAATTTTGACGAGATTCTGGAATTTGCAAGTCGTGGGTTTTTACGTACTCGTTAATCTTACGATTGACGATATTCCGAGGGACGAGTTCGTCTTCGCCCGTACCGATGAGTGTACTGAGCTCTTTGGACAGACGCACGGGCTTTA